>Ga0209345_10000766_pt1 | contig 41017 bp, 34 predicted proteins | sample Cruoilmetagenom7_FD_187294 | JGI IMG/M metagenome (GOLD analysis project Ga0209345, IMG submission 187294) | Oil polluted marine microbial communities from Coal Oil Point, Santa Barbara, California, USA - Sample 7 (SPAdes) (version 2) | ecosystem: Environmental > Aquatic > Marine > Oil seeps ...
CAAAGGCTCAAGTAAGGCTGAACCTGCGTCCCAGGAAAATACTGGGTTTCATTCAACCAGACGTAATTTTTAAAGAGCAATTGCGACAGAATATAAGCGGGTGTTGCAGTTAATAGTTGAATTCAGGTTCTGCACGTATACAAGGTACTTTAAGTTTTTTGTTCCCTGCAGTTTGAGGACCTTTTTTGCGGATTTCATATTTCATTCCTGCTCTAATACTGCTGGCATTTATTTATGCTGGCGCCGGTGTGTTGGTTGCTGATTCTGGTTTGCATGACCAGATTGTTCCGTTATGGATTCCTGCAGGTATCGGACTGGCAATTGTTATTCGTTTTGGATTGCCATTCCTGCCGGGAGTATTTCTCGGGAGTTTGTTGTTCAATATTTGGTTGCCCTTGGGGTGGCAAGAATTTTTTGACCCCGAAGCTATGCTGGTAGCGATTGTTATTGCCTCTGGTGCTACTTTGCAGACCGCGTTAGCGGCTTACCTGATCGAAAAATACAATGCCCATCCATTGCGTCCTCAGAGTGGTCGCGGTCTGGTTAAATTTATTCTGTTTGCCGGCTTTTTAACCTGTACCCTGAATGCCACGGTTGGTACTTTTGCTGTGCATAAAATGGCGAACACTCAGGGCAGTGCCGGTTTCTTTAATGATTGGTTGAGCTGGTGGATGGGTGATTCCTTTGGCGCTGTTCTGGTTACCCCCTTGCTGCTCGTGCTATTGGAGTCGAAGGTACAGTTAAATACCAAACGCCGGTTGCGTCTGTCTGCACAGTTAGCTCTGGTTATTCTTGCAGTGTTAGTCATCAATAAAATCTTTTTATCTCATTTGGACCAGCAGTTACGGCGTAGTTTTGAGCAGGATGTCAAAGTGCTGGATGCGCAGGTGCAAGCTGTTGTGCAGCATAACCTTGCCGATTTGACCCGTCTGGGTAAGGAATTTTCAGGGCCTTTGGGTGCTGATCCAGATGTGTTTCGGGATATGGTCGCTGAAATTCAGCAATATAACCCCTCTGTACGGGCTTATTCCTGGGATCCGATTGTTGCCAAGGAGGAACTGGATACCTTTGAAGTGTCTACCCGGCAGCTACTCAATGAGCCTGATTATCGTGTCTATGGTGAATCCTTACGTGTTGATGATCCGTTGATTCCGGTACAGATGGTCGAGCCGCTAGAAGCCAATCGTGCAGCGCTGGGTTTTAATCTGCTATCTATTGAGGATCGACGACGCTGGGTCATTGCAGCGCAGGAGCAGGGGCGCCCGGTTGCAACACAAATACTGAATCTGACCCAGGCACCGGATGAACCGGGCATGCTGATTTTGCACCCGGTATATATATTATCTGATCAGCAAAATCCGCTGATGGGTAATATGCTGCTGACCGGTTTTGTTGTGGGTGTGTTTACCGTCGATAAGATGTTTTCGGCGGCACTGGAAATGTCCGATATTGAGCATATCAATTTCAAGCTGTTTGAGTCAGGTGCACAGTCTCCTTTTTTTACTACCACAACATCGAGCCAGCCATCCCGGTCACTGTTCAATGATCACTTTCAGATCTCTATCGCACAGCAAACCTGGGATGTGTATGCAGAAGCAGGCCCCGACTATCTGGCGATGAGTCCAGCCAGCGATGCGCAATTGATGCAAACCCTGTTGGTAGTGGTGGGCTGTATGGGGGCCTTGCTAGTACTGAGTATGCACGATCGTGAGCGGCTGCTAATGGACCTGGTTCATAAACAAACACGAACCCTGGCACATCAGGCCCGACATGATGTTTTAACAGGTTTGCCTAACCGCTACATGCTGATGGAGAGAGTCAGCCAGCGGATTCATGATGTGTCTGAGCATAGCTTCAGCTTACTGTTCATTGACCTGGACAGATTTAAAATGATCAATGACAGTCTGGGACATCAGGTTGGTGATCAGTTGTTAAAAGGCATGGCGAATAATCTTAATCGTCGACTGGTCAATGGTTGTGAGCTGTTTCGTACCGGCGGTGATGAGTTTATTTTACTGGTCACTGGCGAAGCATTGCGTGCTGAGCAGGAAGCCGAACGGTTTTTGAATCTATGTACTATTCCCTTGCAGATTGATGGCCACAAACTGCAGATGACGGCCAGCATCGGCATCAGTCATTTTCCTGAACACGGACAGGACCTGGATACGCTGATCAAACATGCCGATACCGCCATGTATAAAGCCAAGGCCCAGGGTAAAAACTGCTATGAGCTCTACAGCAGTCAACTGACAACTCAGGCAGTACTGTCATTTCAATTGGAACAGGATTTACGCATTGCGCTGAATACCCGCCAGTTGCTCTTGCATTATCAACCACAGTTTTCACTGAAAAGCGGTGATCTATGTGGTTTGGAAGTATTAGTGCGCTGGCAGCATCCGGAAAAAGGCATGATGCCACCCGGTGAGTTTATTCCACTGGCAGAAGAGACAAACCTGATTATCCCCCTGGGCTGGCAGGTGATTGAATTGGCCTGCGAGCAGATTCTGGTCTGGCAGGAGCAAGGCAAGATGGTGCCTCCTGTGGCGATCAATATTTCGCCCAAACAGCTGCTGGAAGCAGACTTCATTGAACATATTAATGCCATTCTGGCGCGTTTCGGTATAGCGCGCAGTCAAATTGAGCTGGAAATTACCGAAAGCCTGATTATGCAAGATCCGGATTACGCTATAGAACAGCTCAACAGCCTGCGTCAAGCGGGCTATCGTCTGGCGATTGATGATTTTGGTATCGGTTACTCTTCACTCAATCGTCTCAAGCAACTACCGCTGGATCGCCTGAAAATTGACTATAGCTTTACCCGAGATATCGGTACCAATCCCAAAGATGAAGCGATCATTCTGACTGTGATTGCGCTGGGTAAAAGTCTGAATATCGAAGTGCTAGCTGAAGGGGTAGAAACCGAAGCGCAACTGGCTTTCCTGAAAGCGCAGGGCTGTGACAGCGTGCAAGGTTTTCTGCTGGGACGTCCTGTTCCGGAACAGGAATTGCTGTCCTTGCACGCTGCCTGATTGTTTGCGGTTTACCCCTGTGGAGCGGCTGCTGAAATACTGTACAGCAGGTAGCCGGTATAACTGATGAACACCAGTATTAACGCCGCACCTTCGACCCGGTTAATACGTCCAATCCTGCCTCTGAAACCATAACCCATCACAAACAGTGCAAAGGTGAGCGCCGCCATCACCGGCCAGTCCCGCGAGAGTAACGCCGGGTCAACATCTAATGGGTGTATCATACCGGCAAGACCGACAACCGCGAGAGTATTGAACAGGTTTGAGCCGATCACATTACCCAGTGCCAGATCATGCTCCCCTTTACGGATAGAGGCGAAAGCTGACGCCAGCTCGGGTAGAGACGTACCGACAGCGACAATGGTCAGACCAATAATCAGATCGCTTACACCCAATGATGTAGCAATATCAACCGCGCCCCACACCAGAATGCGCGAACTGACCATTAGTAGAATTAAACCCAGTAGCAGCCAGAATATAGCCTGTTTCAGCGTCATTTGACCGGCAACATCCTCGACTTCTGTCGTCCCGATAATGGGCTCTGCACGGCCTTTGAACCCTTCGCGAAGGCTCCAGCCCATAATCAGCGCAAATACAATCAGCATAATGCCGGCATCCAGACGAGAAATCTGACCATTTAACAGCAATAAGCCGGATAACAGTGTAATGCCTGCCAGTATGGGGAGTTCTTTACGTAATACCGATGCATTGACTGCAATCGGGCTGAGTAACGCGGTGAGCCCAAGAATCAGACCGATATTGGCGATATTGGAACCATAAGCATTACCCAGCGCCAGGCCCGGATTACCCTGCGAGGCTGACAAGGCTGAAATGAATAACTCAGGCGCCGAGGTGCCAAAACCTATAATAACCATCCCGATCAATAACGGCGGCATACCGGCATAGCGTGCTGTCGCAGCCGCGCCATCGATAAAGCGGTCAGCACTCCAGACAAGCAGCGCCAGACCGAACAAAATTGCAACAATCGGTATCAGCATGGAATAGGGCTCCAAAGCGTTACATTAATGTAAAAAAGGATTGATGTTACAGGGTATCAGGTTGTCCACAAGGGTCAGTGCTCTGCTGATTGAGCAAATTCTGCTGGTCAGATGCCAGTTGCTGGCTCTCTCCCTGGCAGGAAGCATTCAATACATCCGCCGTCCAGGCAGGCAGGGCCGGGTTAATCCGATAGTAAACCCATTGCCCACGGCGCTGATCTTTAAGCAGCCCACAATTACGCAACTGAGCCAGATGGCGTGAGACTTTGGGTTGTGATTCCTGTAACGCTGTCATCAGCTCACACACGCACAGCTCACCGCGCTGCTGCAGCAGATTAATGATGCGCAGGCGAGTTGAATCACTCAGGCATTTAAAAAAAACAACGGCGTCCATAGTCTATCCAGTTGGCTCTGTTCAGAAAAAACGGATTATAACCTATCTTTGACGGCATTCCTCTTGTGCTTTGCAGTTAGTCTGTTAAAATGCGCCGCTCAATACGAAACGGTCAGGTGTCCGAGTGGCTGAAGGAGCACGCCTGGAAAGTGTGTATACGGCAACGTATCGAGGGTTCGAATCCCTCCCTGACCGCCAATTTCCCTTTTAATTCAAAGGGTTATGTCAAATCAAGCTGTTGAAATCGTTAGGTCATGTAAATGTGCCAGTTAACGGTGACAGTACGAGGCGACAGCCATGCCAGCACATATTCCGCACACCTATCGCAAGCCTTCCGGTGTTTATTACTTCCGCTATGTCTTTCCCAAGTCCTTTTTGGAGCAGTTTCCAGCCATTGGCGCTGATCTTCGATTTTCCTTAAAAACCAGAACGCATGCCCAAGCCAAACTGCGCGTATACCAATATGTAAATATTGTCAATAAATCTATTGACCTATTTGTAAGGTGTTATTATAATACGCAGTTATGTCGATTTCATATATTCAAAAAAGATATATTAAATAGGTATAATATCAATTTAAATAATATAACCATATTTTCAGGAGACGCGCCATGCAACCGGCAGGTCGTAACAAAAAAGGACTTTTACACTATGATGGAACTCATTCGCCACACCCATTCCGACGGTAGTATCACAGCATTTAATTTCGGCTCACCTGAGCGCGATGTTGAAGCACTGGCTTTACTTAAAACCAAAGAGCGTTACTTCGCGCATAAGCTAATTCAACAGGATGATATTTCCTGTTCGTTTCCAGTTAGTGATTTCATACCTCAAAGCCCCACGTGGTATTTCAGTCCCGTCACTGAGCTAGACACCTATTCTCCAGACCCTGTACCTGACGTGCCCGACGAAGTGTGGGATCACCTGATTGGATCAAAATTAGAACCAGAATCCGAACCAGACACTTCATTGAGTGCGGATGAAGCCCACGTTGAGCCAGTATCAATTTCCCCTGAACAGCCAAATGAATCCACGCCGATTCCTGAAGCTATGTGCCAAGAGGAAACCATTACAATTGAAGCACTAACAGCCAGATTTTTTGCAGACAATGTTGCGCAGGGTGTGTACATCGAGGGTGATGCGACTTATCGGAAGTACCGTGGCTATATGAAAAATGTGGTGGAAGCTGTTGGGTCAGATACATTGGTGCATACCTTAACACCTCGCAGGATTATGGAGATTCGTAACGTTATCTTACGGTTTCCCAAGCGGCGTAATGATGGAGGTAGGCAGCATCGTACACTCGAAGATTTGCTGGCTGATCCGACGGTTGTGCGTATTAAAAAAGATATGGCGTCTGAATATTTTGACCGATTTAAAGCGGTACTGGATCATGGCTGCATTCTTGGGTATTTGACCAGTAATCCGGCGGATAAAGTGAAAATTCGCAAGGTTAAAGGGCGCACGGGTACTGGGATCGAAGAAGACGACAGCCGCCATCCTTTCAGTGATGAAGATCTGATTAATATTTTAAAGGGTTACATTTATCACGGTGACTACGATGTTGCCCCCAGAAAACTTTATGATGCCCATTTTTGGGTACCCTTGATCGCGATGTATACCGGCATGCGGGTAGGTGAAATCTGTCAGCTTCAAATATCTGACATTCATACCGAAGGTAAACGCTGGCATGGTCGGGTGTTCGACCAGCCGTACATTCAAGTATGCGCTGAGCATGAAACACAGCGCGTTAAAAACGAAAATGCGACGCGAAAAGTACCCATCCATCCGCGCCTCATTGAGATAGGTTTTCTCGATTATGTTGCATTTAGAAAGCATGAAGCAAGACGGTTTGAGGATCAACGCCTGTTTCGTCATATGCGCTATGAATCCAGCTCTAAGTGGGGGCGTGTAATCAGTCGCTGGTTTAACGGTGATGGTGAAAAAGCTGGCGGTGGATACAAGCATAGGGTGCTGGATACCAAGGATCAGGATGGAAAAGTATTCCACAGCTTTCGTCATACAGTGATGGATATTTTCCGTAGCACCCTTGGCTCGAAGGGTAAGCACATCACTTCGGCTTTATTGGGGCACGAGGAAGAGGGAAGTTCAGCGGCTTATGGCGATGGCTACCAGCTGGATCGCTTATCTGAGGCTATGTACACGTTACGTTATTCAGACGAAGTCGAGGCACTGGTCAGCAGCCTGCGATTCGATGATTACGTGCAAAAAATGATCAAGTACGGGATGGAAGGCTACGAACGCAATACGCGTATTCGGTGGCCGAAACAGGACGCTGCCGCCTGATGGCTGGCAGTGTTTTTTGGGGGTTCCAAGGGGGCTTGCCCACTGGCCGACGTCTTATGAAAATCGCCAGATTTTCATAAGACATAGTCGGTCACTTGGTCTTTGACCAAATGCTTTTAAATAAATAAAACAAGGAATTGAAAAATGAAAAGGATTTTTAATTATGGCTGGATATCAGTTTATACACTATGAAGCTTATGCGCGAACCGGAAATGATAAAAAACGGAGCTTAGTTTCTATCGCCAAAGAAGCGGATTGCGACTCAGGCAACCACCCACACGTTACCGCACCACAGCCACCGGAATATCTGCTTGGGTCATCCTTCGTTGACGCGGCTGAAGCTATTGTAGCCGCTACGGATGCCAGCAAGGTTAACCACAGTGGCAAAAAGCGAAATGTGCGAAAAGATGCAAATATTGGTATTGGTTTAATTGCCAGCCACCCCGTATCCATCGAAGACCTTAATGCAATGGCAGAGCCTGAACGAATGCAGGCAATAGCTGAAATTAAGGAATGGGCCGAGGATGCCGTAACCTTTGCAGAAACAGAATTCCCCGGACTGGTTCAAGTGGCCGCTCTTCACTGGGACGAATCGCATCCGCACATCCATATCCTTATTGGTAGTACAGAACCCACGGATGACTTTGAAATAATTCATAAGGGGGAGCAGGCCCGTAAAAATGCACAAAGTAATGACAGAACAGGGAAGGGAAAAAAGCTGGGGAATGACGCATACACCAAGGAAATGCGCCGATTTCAGGATCAATACCATGCAGAAGTTGGCATTTTTTACGGTCAAGCTAGGCTGGGACCAAAACGTAGAAGAAAAAGTCGTGCGGAATGGCGAAAAGAGCAAGCTCAACTGGACTGCGTGGCAAAATCCCTTCAAAGGGGGAAAAGTGTTGATCACCAAGTTGAAATGGCGTTATCAGCTGCCGCCGATCAGGCCCAACATATTATTGATACCACACAAGAAGAAGCCGTACGCCAGCGAAAACTGGTGGAGCAGAAAAAGCAGATAGCTGAACAAGAACTCGCTCAGGCGCAGCAATTGAGAGAGCAGGCAGAGCGAGAAGCCAAAGAAGCCGCTGGATTAAAGCAGGAAGTAGCTAAACTCAAAACCACGTTGGATGAACGTGTTCGTGATCTATCCAAGTACGATGGTTTTTTTGGTCGGGTACTCGGTTGGTTTGGGATACGGCAGAGGATTGAGCAGAGAACTGAAGCCAAGCTAAACACCCAGCTAGTTAAGCTCCGCAAAAAAGTTGATGAGCTGAGTTCACAGGTAGGTAAAGAAAAATCCATGCAGCGTCAGCATCGTGTGACAGCTGATGCTCTAAAATCGCTTCAGAGCGCACTTTCGCTGTCAGTTGATGATTACCCTCACCTGCAAGAAAAGGGTGCACTAGAAAAGCATTTTGTGTACATTCAAGAATTAGTGGAAGCTAATCAAGTACCTGATAAGTTGCAGGAACAGATTGATGCTTACATCGAGGAGTTGCAGATGACACAGTTCAAGAGCCATGTGCAGTCATCGACATTATCAAGTGATTTAGATATGTGAGTGGTTGATTGGGAGCATTAGCAGGTGTCACATTACTGGTAAGCATGCTTTGAATTTTGCGGCGGTAACAAGGCTAACCTGCTAAGAATTGTTATGAGGTACGGTACTTCATGACTGAGCTGTTAAATTACTATTCGCGTTAATCAGAATAGGGAGAAGCAATGAGCACTTTTATAATTACACCAAAGGTAGATGAAACCCAAGAGTTCATCGAGATAGCAAACGACTTCTCTAATCCACTTGACTTGGTCCGTGAAGCAATTAGTAATTCTTATGATGCTGGTGCGATAACAATACATGTTTCTTTTGAGGTCGTAAAAAAATACGGTGAATCAATATTAAAGATAATTATTAAGGACGATGGCTCTGGAATGACCAAAGAGCAGCTTCAAAATTTTTTTGATCTTGGTAATTCAACACGCCGAGGGGACAATGATAGTATTGGCGAAAAAGGTCATGGAACCAAAGTCTACTTCAATAGCAATAGAATCGAAGTAAGGACGTCTTGTGGTGGTATTGGATATTTAGCTGTAATGGATGAACCATTTAAGAAGCTTTTTGATCGTCAGATTCCAAAAGTTGAAGTGGAAAAAAATGATGATGTAGAAAAAGGTACGGAAATAGTAATATTCGGCTATAACAATAATAGAAGAGATAAATTTACTCATCCTATATTAAAAGACTATGTAAGTTGGTTTACTAAGCATGGGGCAATTGAAAGCCAATTCAGTGATTCATATGGAAGAGTTGAACTTTTTCTAAAAGGCCTAGGTTATCAAGAATTCGAAAAAATCGAACAAGGCCATCATTTTCCAGATGATAGCAGGGATATTAATAAATTATTCGAATCTCACCTCACGCAAGCCCCTGATTACTACTCAAAAAAAATAATTAGAAAAGGTTTCTTGAAAAATTATCCTGAAATAAGCTATCAGGCGATATTCTGTATTGAAGGAAAGTACGCAAAGTATAGCTACAATGACATGTTGCGACGCAGGGGATATAGCGCCCCTGAAGGTGCTTATACCATACAGGAACGGTATGGGTTGTGGCTCTGTAAAGACTACATGCCAATTCAAAGAAAAAATGAATGGATTACGCACAAAGGTTCAGAGTATACAAAATTCCATGCTTTCATTAACTGCCAAGAAATGCGTTTGACAGCAAATAGAGGCTCTGTAGACAACACACCAAGTGAGGTTCTTCAGGATATTAAAGAAGAAGTAAAAAAAATCTATGATGATGTTATTAAAAGTGATGAATGGACAGCAATGGAATGGCTAGAGGAAGAGGCTTCATCGTATCAAACTACTGAAAAAGAAAAGAAGAATTTTGACTGGCGAATAAAGAAAATTAATCGCGCGAATGTAGCAGAATATAAAGAGATTAAGTTGGTAGAGCCAGAGCGAGAGAGCGGTGTTTTTTCTATATTTCTAATGTTATCTCAAATAGAAAAAGACTTATTCCCCTTTGTTGTTATTGATTATGACACTCATGATGGTATAGACGTAATTGCGAAAGGAGACAGTTCTACGCCTATCGCAAGTGCCAAGCTATTTTATGTTGAGTTCAAACGTACCCTTAGTAAGGGATTTAATCATTCCTTTGAGAATTTACATAGCGTTGTTTGCTGGGATACCAATATTAAGCATGATGACGTGCTTAGCGATATCAATAGCGAAGAGCGGAAAATGCAAATTGTTGCTCCAGAAAGTAATGACGACTATACACGGTATTTCTTAGATAATCCCAAAAAAGCCCATAAAATTGAGGTTTTTTGCTTAAAAACATATCTGAAGGAAAAGTTGGGGATAGAGTTTAGACCGAGATCATCAAATGCCGTAATTTAACAAGGCTAAGCACGGTGGCGCATTTTTCGTTGCGGCTTGACCTCCAAAAAAACACCGTGACGTTGGCGGTTCTTAGAATTTTCGGAGGATAAGTGGTGAGCTTGGAAGTTAAATTTACCAGATGGACAATGCCTTCGATTGAAATGCTACTAATCCATCAAACCCGTAGATTTTTTCCTAAGTTAAAAAAAGGTGTTCTCAAAAAATTAGCATATAGATTTATTGTAACAATGTAAAATTAGCCTAAACCAGAATGTTAAACACCTTATAGGGTCAGGGGTTTATTGAATACTGTTTTTAGCGCTCTTAAACTTGGTTTTATAGAATATATATGGAGGTCTTGAAGTAATGATCGAATTAGCAATTGATGGACAGATTTATCAAGCCGACTATGTTGTAGTAGAAAATGTTGTAACTGTATATGGTGATAATGGGTTTCAATCAACCCAGCTTGGTGGCTTGTCTGAAGAAAGAGTAGCAAAAATTCTACTCAAAGGTCTGATACAAAAAGGTCTGATTAAGCCTGTTGAATAGATATATAACTAACGTAACCGTGATTATAAATGGAGTTACTATAATGTGTAATGATGATGAAGAGTTGGAGCTCGACCTTTATAGTCTCGGATACAAAGCATTTAATGAGGGCGACCCCTCTGATTCTTCTGAAAGTATAGAGTGGCAGAGAGGTTGGATGGATGCAGAAGATGATGATAAAGAACGTAAGCAAGCTATCGCTCGCCGTAATAATGAGACATAATTGCAAGCAGGCATCTTAACAGTTTTTTCGTTTCGACTTTGCTTCTATTGCATAGTCGCACGGGTCCTTCGAGCATTAGGTTTGATGTAAGGGTTAGTTGGATTTTAATTTTATATCTGAAATATACAAACTTTACCTGTGAGAGTTAAATGAATGATTTATTGATAGGGGCCCTTATTGCTTTAATATCTGTCTATTCTGGACATCGGTTGTCTATTAGTATGGTAGTAAGGAGGGGTAGCGCACTTGAAAGTGGTTTGTATGCTGAGTTTTCAATTCTTAATAACTATTTGAAAGGCTGGCTTTTAAAACTATATGATGAGTACAATAATCCTCTCCGCGATAAATATTCTCGCCTTATGCCATTTGATCTTGATTATTTCAACAATATAGTTGTAGAGCTTATTGCAGTAAATAAGTCGCTAACAAAAGATCAAAGGTCTTTTATTGTTAATGTTAGAAATAGAATGGACACGATCAAGCAAAAAGATGTTGATAGAGCTTCTGTAATAGAAAGAAATATTGATGAGTTAAAATTTTTTGTGAATAAAAATGATACTGCATATTTAATTGCAGATGTCGCTGAGACGATATATTATTTGGATAAGTTCTGTGAGGAAAAACGAAATTTTTCAATTGTTAGGAGTGATATGAATTTTGACCATATTAAATATGGTTTGGAAAAGTCAGGTGTGATTATGAGTGAAAAGGTTTGTGTTGATCTGCTGAGGTATGCTAAGGGTTAATTGCATGATCCGGTTCTAGTAAAGAAGTTACAGAATTTTTTTGAAATTTTATAATTTAATTTCTTGTATTATTGATTTATTTCATCCTGTAAATTTCTCCAAAGAGGTTTTATTTGACGTTTGATTGTTTTGGATTCCATTATTTCGGCAGCTCTAATTGCATACCGAATGAAATTTCTTTTACCAAGGTGAGAATATCGGTCATACAGCTTTCTTTTATATAGAGTAGTGGTTTTTTTTCCACGTCTAATCTTAGTTTTATTTCGCTTGCGGCAGGTTGACTTTGCTAATGTAACTCCACGCTTCATCCGTTCTGAGAAACGAGCGAATGCTGCTGATCTAATAAATATATTTTGTCCGTTGAAAAGAAATCCTAAATACTGAAGAGGCTTCTCGCTGAAGAGGCTGCCTGAACTATCATAGTCAAAAATTCGTCTCTCAGTTTTCTTAGTGTTAATGGTAAGATTAAGCGCTTTAATATCACGTGCTACCATTCCTGCTACACTGTCAGTGAACTCTTTGGGAACAATAAATAGCATATCATCACAATATCTAAAGTAATGTCCCCCCCATTCATTTACGGCTTCAGCCATATGCTGATCAAATTTCAACATGTATATGTTAGAAAGTAATGCACTAATAGGAGAGCCTTGAGGGATACCCATGGAGCCATCATTTTTCTTAATTAGAGCTCCTGAACGAACTAAACGATCGAATTCTTTGGGTGAACAAACTCTTTTCCTACCATGTTTTGGGTTATGTTTCGCTATACCCAATGTACTGTAAAGCTCGTCTCGGTTGACTGACGCATAATGGGTTAATGAGCGAAAAACACGATAATGATCCAGTGGAAGTTGGCTCTTACCCAGCAAATCACACCAACGTTTCTTAAGAAGCATGTGGTCTAAATTGTCAAAGAAACCTGAGATATCTACGCCAACAACGCCGCAGGGGCCAAATGCTCGTATTGCATTGAAAGCATCATTTGCAAAATGGATGTTTGACTTTCCCAAAGACCTAAATGCCAAGACATTTTGTTCTAGTCCGAGCCTTAACAGCTCCTTTTCATAGTGGGAAGATAGTATATGTGAATAATATGCGTAAATATGACTATCTAGATGAGCTGCATAAGCAATAGGACGTTCTTTCGTTTTCTTTTCCAATACACCTGCATCTGATTTTGCTAGTTTTTCCACAATAATTTGGTAGTCAATCAGAGGCCAAAAGGAATACTTAGCAACTGCTGTCGGGTTCTTGACGATGAAAGACGCTTTTTTAAACCCAATTGGGAGGTCGAAGTGAAGGTAGCCGCGTTGACGGTACCATGGGTGCTTCCTTTTATCCATGAATCAACCTTGTAGCTAGCAAAACCAAGTGAGGCATCTGACTGCGGCATCTTAGCCCCACTTGGCTTAACTGGTGCAATTTAATACACCTTTTGGCCAGCGTTTAGTGTGCTTGCCCACTAACGCAAGGCGAACCGCACATGTTAGACATGAATTATGATGTCTGTATCACAGTGGAGATTACAATGAATTGCAACCTTGCCGACTGGATGACGTTAGTTGCCATGGAACTTATCGCATTGTGCGACGGTCTAATGGTACTTGACATCTTGTGACACTCCCTTCGCCCTTTGACGAAGGCACATCAATAATAGGATTTATTTAAAGCAATGTACAGTAGCTGCTGCTAATAATGATGTCTATCTGGATCTGGTCTTTGCCAGAATGGTATAGGTTAGGGGTAAACAGAGTGATAAATTCAGGCTTGACTATTGCAAAATCCAGATCTACTATGACGTTTGAAAGTTGCATTTATATTTCTTTACGAATCATATAAATCAATAGCTTATAGGTTAATTAGGGTGTTCTAATCCGTTTAACCGAATCCCTCCCTGACCGCCAATCCTCGTAAAATCATAGGCCTGGAGTTAGACAAACTCCACTCCGCCTGAAAACTTTCTGTAAAGAATTGCCCGCCCAGTGTTATGGCATTTAACGGTGACACTTGCAGCTGGGAAATACATATCATCACCACTTGCTTAATCATTCAGAAAACCATCCGGTGTTACCTCCTTCCTATCGACGAGTAATTTCCGTATATTCCGAAAATTCTGATGAGTCAAGTCCAAATCCACTCTGTACACGACGCACTTACCCAGCGTAGCTACTTAACCATCTTTATTCCGGTTAGCTCCAAAAGACGCTGTATTAATTAGGGTTATTGCTTTACAAATATATATTTTCATATAAGCGTGGTAACACACAGACTTATTTTTGTAACTTGGATATAGTGCACTAACCGGAACTTTCGGAAATGGCTATTGTTGCGAATAATTTATGGAATTTATGGATTTCTAGTGTCTGCCTGGTAGTGCCGCTTTGGGTCAAACAACCTTTTGTGCGGGTTGCTTTCAATACACATTTATCAATGAAAACTTTGAGCATTCTGAATAGTTATGCCCGCGGATCGCCCGTCTAAGACTGTAAATAACCTAAATTGAAGGCGTGCTCGTGAAAGTTAAATTAATTACTGCTGCTATAGCTGCTGTCATCGTGTCGTGGGCGCCGCATAGCTTGGCGCGTCAATCAGTCGCACTGCCATATCTGTTCGGTGTTGCCCCAGGTGATAGCGTGGGGCAGGAAACCGGACTTGATACGACAGGTGCCGCTCTCCTGACTATCAATCCGGATATCAACATCAACACGCTTAATGATGTCGGTGGTGGTATTACCAACGATGGTGACAATTTAGCCAGCATTCTCTTCCTGGGTAACTCGACGGTCACAGGATTTACGGGCACAAGTTCGCAACGGTTTAACGCCATCACTGCGGGTGCTAATGCGACAACGGTGAACTTGAACGGGGATGTTTTTGTAACCACGTTTAATGTAAGCGGGACAGGAACCGTTAATTTCAATGGCAACGTCAACTCCGGTATTGTTGCGGCCAGCACTATTATTGCTAATGATGGCTTTATTAACATCGGTGCAAATCAACAGTTCAATAGTGCCATCACAACCAATACTGCCAACACTGGTACTTTGACATTCAACAGCGGCAGCAGCGTGATTGGTGCCATTGGTGGCGCAAGCGGCCTGAAGCAGATCAATGTTGTGGGTGGCAATGCTGCAGTGACGGGTGCCGTACAAGCGCGCGAGTTCAACCTTGGCACGAATACCTTGAATATTACTGGGGCCTTAACCACTAACGCTGCCGGCACGATTTCGACCACGTTTGCCAGCGATGCTGTATTCGGTAAGATTGTCGCGACGGGTGACTCTGCCATCAATAGCGGTGGTGTTACCGTGATTACAACTGTTACCGGCGCACTGACAGAAGGCACCACTTACCGGATTGTGGAATCGCCGTCTGGCACTGATGCGGCGCCGGTCAATGTTATCAACAATAGCCCGCGTTACACCTTTACCGGTTTACCGACGACTCTGGGCAACGTGGACATTCAATTGACTGGAATCGCACCTCTGGAAACCCTGGTTACCGATCCTGGTGCTGTGGCCGTTGCTCCGATTCTGGATGTGAATGCAGCGGTTGGCTCCGATCTTCGGGACATCCAGGACGCAATCGCCGTACTTCCCACCGCGGATGCCATCAATGATGCGTTGGCACAACTCGCCCCCGGTAATACCAATCTGGCAGCGCCTTGGGTGACTGCGCAGACGACACGCCTGTTTGATGATCTTTGGATGGCGCAGGTGGATCGAATCCAGACAATCTGTTGCGATACCAGTTGTGATGATCCCAACAACCCTGATAAGCCGTTAGACTTGAATGCCTGCATGGACGCTGACCAAGAGGGTCAGTGGTGGGCGGAGGGTTTCGGCAGCCAAGGCGAGCAGGGCAGCGTTAATAATATGAACGGATACGATACTGAAGCCTTCGGCCTGATGCTTGCCTATGATAAGCCGCTGAGCCATCAGACCCGTGTTGGTTTTGGTGGTGGTTATGCGACGAGCACCATCGATGGTGACAACTCTTCGGGCAGCACCGATATTGACTCATTTCAGATCACTGGTTATCTACATCACGCCCCAGGCCCCATGTTTGTCCAGGCCGCAGTGACGGTTGGTGTTAATGCTTACCAAAGTGACCGTAATATCGTATTTCCTGGAGTGAATCGTACGGCGAAGTCTGATTACACCGGGCAGCAGTACGCTGGTATCGTCACCGTAGGACGGCATTATCAGGTGAACGAAACAATTATCACGCCGCTCGCTTCATTGCAGGCGTCCCATGTTCGTGTTGGTAGCTATACGGAAACGGGCGCGGATGATCTGAACCTGAGTATCGATAGCCAGGATTACAATTTTGTTCAGTCTACCCTGGGTGTGAAAGCGGAGCGTGTGATTCGCTCAGGCAACCGCACTTATGCTCCCGAAGTGCACGCCAAGTGGAAGCATGATTTCAACTCCACTACGATGGCACAGGACGCGACATTCACTGGTGGAGGTGGAAGCTTTAATGCGCAGGGGATCGAGCAGGATAGGGATCTGTTCAATGTTGGCGCGGGTGTCACGTTTCTTTCATGTAATTGTGAAAAGGATGCATGGGCGGTCAAGGCACTGTATGACTATAACTGGAACGACAGTGAATACTCATCTCACCAGGTATCTCTCATCGCAAGCCTGAAGTTCTAAATAGCCACTGTTCTGAATCAAATAGCAGCGCCCCGGCGATGCTATTTTTGTTTGTAACTACTTAATTTTTTTTGATTACACTCAGATGCGCAAAGTCGTTTTGGCAATGCACTTTTTAGTGGTTAACCAAGAGGTCTGTAATGTCGAAACGTGTATCAAAATATAATAAAACAACTATGAGTCTAGCTGTTGGCTCTATTGTTTTACTTTCTGGATGGGTCAACGCATCCTCTTTCTCTGTTGATGGTACTACCATTTCCTCAAATGGGGCGGGGTTTTCTCAGCAGTCTGCTAACACTTATTACCTACCCAGTGCCAATGGCGAGTTAACAACCCTAACTTTTTCTGATGGTAGAGGTCTCACGTTAACATCCAGCGAACAGTCAGCCTTTGCTAGCTCAAGCAGTGCTAATGTTGTTGGCATTTTATCAGGCGGCTCAACCGTTAATGCCGTTCTTGGGTATGGAAATGCATCTACTATAACTATAGCTGATGCAATTAGCGGTCAGAGCCTTGTCACTGGTAGATACGGTCAATTAGGTGCTGGTCTTGGGTTTGAACCTGCTTTTGTTTTTGACTATTCCAATGGTGAATTAGCAATTAGAGCTGTAAAATCTATCAGTGGTATAGATAACACTGGCAGTTTTACTTTTACTTCTGGACCAACCTATTTTTCTTTAGGTAGCTTCCTTCTTGCCATGGCTACACCTTCTTATACATTGGCGGATGCAGCCCCTTCTTTACTATCAGCTTCTTACGGTTTGACAGCTAACCTAACCACGACCAGCTTGCTTCTGCATGGCGCACACAGTCGTCCTATGGGTCGTTATGTAGCTCCTCAGCAAAGAACCTTTTGGGCGGCTGGTGATTTTGGAACAGATAACCATGGCGATCGGGATGGTAAAATTGGGTTGGCTGAGTTTGGTGCGGGTTACAACTATGGAACCGTTCAACTGAATGCGGCTATCGGGCAAACATGGGCTGAGCAAAACCTGATTAATTCAGGTGAAGTTGAAGTTGATGGCATGTATCTGATGTTGGAAAGTATCATTCCACTGTCTTTAGAGCGTGGAATGTATGCAACGTTAAGCGCCTATCATCACTGGGGTGATATTGATATTAACCGTGGTTACTTAGTGGGTGGGGCACAAAACTTCTCTTCAGGTAGTGCGGATAGCAATACATGGGGGCTCCGTGCCCGTGTTGATTGGGTGGATGCTTTTGCTGTTAAAAGCACCAATTTAAGTCCATATGTTGATCTTTCATACAATCACTCTACCCTGGATGCGTATACTGAAACCGGTGGTGATTTTCCAGCTCAATTCGATAAGCGTAAAGATGAGATTACCGAGTTACGTCTAGGTGTTAATTCGGCAACACCGATAAACTCTTCTAAGCTGGATTTTGTCACTAACCTGGAGGCTGTTCACCGCTTTGATGACAGTGCCTCTAATACGGCTGGACAGATTGTTGGAGCTGGCTTTAGCTTTAACGTTGCGGGTCAAGCATACAAGCAGAATTGGCTGAAGGCGGGTGTTGGTCTTGAAGGTGAAGTGGGTGCTGGGAAGCTGTCGGTCATGTTAAATGGAACATCCAAGTCAGAGCTGTCTGATGCGTGGTTGGCTGTATCGTATACCCTGGCCTTCTGAATTTTGACCAAAATGCGCGACAAGCCCCGTACTTTTAGTGCGGGGAAGGATAGCGCTGGGAGGCGGCAGCCTCCCTTAAAGTGGTCGGGTTTGCTGCTCAATATAATGCCGAATGACTGAGATAGGCGCACCGCCAACGCTACCGGCGTAGTAGCTTGGACTCCATAGTGCGTTTTTCATATACGCAGGCTTGATTAACTCTGGGTGCAGTTGCTTGAGCCTCCTACTCGACACACCTTTCAGGCTATTAACCAGTTTCGACACGGACACCTTCGGCGGAAAGTTCACCAGAAGGTGAACATGGTCGGCCTCACCATTAAACTCCACAAGCTCCGTCTCAAAGTCCTCGCACACGCTGCGAAAGATACTTTCCAGCGACCTAAGATGTTCATTAGTGAACACAGCGCCTCTGTACTTTGTAATAAAGACCAAATGAGCATGTAGCTCAAAAACGCAGTGTCTGCCTGTTCTGTATTGGTTGTTTTCTTTCATAGACCAATTATAATTGAAGATATGAAGTACACCAAGACCCTTAAAGTTCGCGTCCGAGACAAGCATCGCCCGCTACTGAACCAGATGGCACGGTCGGTCAATTTCGTTTGGAACTATGTAAACGAACTCAGTCGCCGCTCTATCAAAGAACGCGGTGTGTTTCTGTCCACCTACGATATTCAGAAGTACACCCAAGGTGCGCATAAGGAACTGGGGCCGCACAGCCACACAGTTCAAAAAGTGGGTGCTGAGTACGTTACCCGCCGTAAGCAGTTCAAAAAGAATCGCTTGAACTGGCGCAAGTCAGGCGGTACTCGCCGCTCGCTCGGCTGGATTCCAATCAATACAGGTATGGCGAAGTGGAAGAACGGTCAGATCTACTATAACGGTCACTACTTCAAAGTCTGGGACAGCTACGACCTAGCGTTGTACACGTTTAAGTCTGCATCGTTCAACGAGGATGCCCGAGGGCGCTGGTATTTCAATGTAGTGGTTGAAGTTGAGGTGGACGTGCCAGCAGGTCAGGACAAGATCGGTATCGACCTTGGACTGAAAGAGACTGCCACTTGCTCAGACGGCACCAAGCTAGAGGCTGGTCGGTTCTATCGTGATCTGGAATCGAAGCTGGCTGTTGCACAACGTGCCAGAAAGAAGAAGCGAACCAAAAACATTCACGCTAAGATTGCCAACCAGCGCAAAGACGCGCTGCACAAATTCAGTCGGACGCTGGTCAACCGTGCGGGTGCAATCTACGTTGGCAGTGTGAAATCATCCTCGCTGGCCAAAACCAAGATGGCCAAGTCAGTGCTGGACGCTGGCTGGGCTATGCTGAAAACAATGCTGGAATACAAATGCGATAGCGCAGGCATTGTTTTTAAAGAGGTCAACGAGTCGTACACCACCCAAGCCTGCTCGTGCTGCGGTTGCATTTCCGACAGCAGTCCGAAGGGTAGATCAGGCTTGCGAATAAGAGAATGGACTTGCAGTGAGTGCGGTGTCACTCACGACCGCGATATGAACGCGGCCAAGAACATTCTTGCGGTCGGGCATGGCCGTCCTGTAGAGGGAATCCCCGTGCTTTAGCGCGGGGAGGATGTCAATTCAGCACTCTTGAGCATCTTTAGTTCTTTAACTATGCCTCTACTGCCAGGCTTTGATGAAACATGTCTCAGCCTATAGAATGATCAAAAATTCTATTGGTGCACCCATGGCAACAGCAAGCGCAGTACATATTTTAGTCAAAACCGAACAAGAAGCAGAGGCATTAAAACAAAAACTGGCAAAAGGTGCCGATTTTGCTGTGTTGGCCAAGAAACACTCTATTTGCCCATCTGGAAAAAAAGGAGGGGATTTAGGGGAGTTTCGTAAAGGGCAGATGGTTAAAGCCTTTGATCAGGTTGTTTTTACCAAGCCCTTGTACAAAATCCACGGCCCGGTGAAAACCCAGTTTGGCTATCATTTAATCAAAACACTCTATCGTAGTTAACGAGAAGGGAAATCCAGAGATTGCCAGAGAAGAAGAATGCGTAGTCCTGAGGTTAGTCGAGCCTATTGTTCTCGGCAATATAAACAGCGTTAGTATGTCCAAATTTTATCGTCGCGGTCCTGATCATCGTTATGGTGAGGTGGTTAGTTTTGTAGAACTGCGCAGACGTTTTAATTTCCGTAGTATTGAAATCGGTCGTTGGGTTAAACCGGCAGAGAGTGAACAGGCCGCTATGCATTTTTACGATGCATTGTGTGACTTGATGCACATACTCAATGCCAATGAAGAGGTGGTATCCCTCAGAGGCTGCCTGGCATTCCAGTATGGTATCGGCGGTCGTCCTGGTGTGGCGGCGCACTATCAGCCAGCGACTCGCTGCTTCTCATTAGCCAAGAATGCAGGACCGGGCAGTATCGCACATGAATGGTTTCATGCACTGGATCATTATCTCGCGGACAAGTGCTTTAGTGACGCTCCGCGTGGTTTATTTGCATCCAGTGCCTGGCTGCATGACTGTACCCCCGTGCCCCATCCATTGAATGATTCACTGTATGCCTGCTTTAAGGCGATATTTCTGGATTCCAGCGGGACGCAACCGAGCCCATTGTTTAAGGCCTCATCAGCAGTAGATAAGCAACTTAATAGCGTCTACTGGAGCCTGCCAGAAGAGATAGCCGCGCGTGCGTTTGAAGCCTATGTGCAGGACCATGCCATCTGTAACCATTTTCTGGTGAAGGGTACGAAAGCCTCGAAAGAAGCTGAGATGGGTTTATTTCCACAGGGCGAGCAGCGTGAGCAGAGTAATCGGGCCTTTGCTGAGTATTTTCAACGTCTTGGCAGGGCTATTGCTCGGTCAAACCAATCCTAGTCACACTAGCTGATGGCCGATCACAGCGCGACCTGGTTGCAGGTTTTATTAACTGCTGTTTTAAAGTACAATCCCGCACAGTTTTAGTGGCTATTGAGTGGAAGCTAAGCCAGGTTAACAAAACAATTGTCTGTAATAGATCGGATTTTCAGACTGGCTACATTTGTAAATGATGTGAATTATGCCGTTTCTGGTGAGGTGTTCGTTCTGTATCACGTCACATTGTTTTGTTTTTTGAGCAAATGATTGAAACAAGGATGAAAAAAATGAATTGGTATATTCAAGCCTTAAAAAACTATGCGGACTTTAGTGGGAGAGCTAGACGAAAAGAGTATTGGTTTTTTGTCTTGTTTAATTTTATCTTCGCAGCAGTTTTGGGCTTTGTTGACGGGCTAACAGGTAGCTATATCCCCGAAATCGGTATTGGTATTCTGGGCGGGATATACTTATTGGCAATGTTTATTCCAAGTTTATCTGTAACTGTCAGACGACTTCATGATATTGATAAAAGTGGCTGGTGGCTTCTTATAGCATTTGTACCCTTGCTTGGTTTGATTGTGTTGCTCGTGTTTTTGTTTATGGGCAGCCAGTCGGATGACAATCGGTTTGGTGCAAATCCCAAAGTAGTCGTTGCTTAAGAAATAACCAGATAACCCCAAAAAGCTCAGCATGGCTTTGCTTTTTGGGGCAAAACAAAGTTTATCAGCCATCAACCCGCTCTTTTTACTAGCCAAGGGCGCCGGTTCAGGCAGTACCGTGAATCAACGGCCCGACAACAAGGTGTCGGTGCTGACCACCTCGGCATAGGCGAAGGCCAGTGCGGCCATAAAGGCGGCGTGCACCTGGAGCGCAGGAACCTGCACACCATTAAACTCAACTCCTAGCGTTGCACAGGCATCATGTACCAGGGTGTTGCTGTAGCCTAAATCCGCTGCAGCGCGGGTGATGGCGTCGATGCAGATATGGCTCATGGCACCTGTGATCACCAGGTTAGTAATGTCTTCACGCTGCAGCAGCGCGTGCAGTTCAGTCCCCTTAAAACTGTTGACTTCACTTTTTAGAATCTGAAACTCACCATCAGTTGGCTGCAGGCTGGTATGAATATTGGCACCGTCACTGCCGGGAACAAAAAAAGGCGCGTCGGTGGATGGGAATTCATGCCGTACATGAATGATCGCTAGTCCACGCTGGCGAAAGTCAGCCAGCACGCGAGCGGTTTTGATGGCGGCTTCTTCTACGCCATCCAGAGTCCACTTGCCTCCGGGGAAGTAATCGTTCTGCATGTCGACGATAATCAGTGCGGTTTTGCTCATGTTGTTCTCCTGTTAAATGCTTGTCGCTCATCCTAACGTTTCCTGTTACGCTTTTCCGGTGGCGTAACTGACAATTCCAGGGCCAAAACTGACATGCCTAAGACCATTCTTGTCGCTATTCTAGAGATCCCCGGTACTGCGCTCTCGGCTGTGCATGGCCTGACCGATCTGTTCATGTCGGCTAACCGCATGCTTGTTGAGTTGCAGCAGACGCCTGAGCTGCAGTTCCAGATAGTCCGGTGGCAACTTGAACAGGGGCAACTGTCGCCGCTGGATACCGTGGAGGTCGCGCCTTCACTTGTCATCGTGCCACCGGTATTGGAAGGCCAGGCTTACCTGGAGCCGCAACCTATGGTTTGTGCTTTTCTGCAAGACTTGCACCGACAGGGCGCGTTGGTCTGCTCCGCCTGCGCTGGATCTTTCCTGCTGGCGCAGGCGGGTCTGCTGGATGGACGCAAAGCAACGACACATTGGCACCTGGAAAGCGTTTTCCGGCACCACTATCCCGAGATAGACCTGGATATTAATGCGCTGTTGCTGTCGGATTCCGATCTGGTGACCGCTGGCGGGGTGATGGCCTGGATAGACCTGGGGCTGCATCTAATTGGACGCTATGTGCCTCCCTCTGTCGTGCAGGCGTTGGGACGTTTTCTGGTGGTGGACACCGGGGCGCGTCAGCAGAGTTATTACCGCTTCTTCATGCCGGAGATGTCGCACGGAGATGCCCAGATTCTTAAGGTGCAGCATCATCTACACAAATATTATCGCCCCAAGTGCTCTATCACCGAGATGGCCGAGCTGGCGGGTCTGACCGAACGCACCTTTATGCGTCGCTTCCACCGCGCAACAGGCTTTCGCCCTGCTGAATACCTGCAGCAGCAGCGACTGAATAAGGCGCGTGAAGCGCTTGAGAACAGTAGAACACCCGTAGAGCGGGTTGCCTGGGATGTGGGTTATGAAGATGTTAGTGCTTTTCGCAAAATGTTTCATAAGCAGACTGGGCTGACGCCTAGTCAATATCGGGAAAGGTTTAGTATTTGAAGTAGTCAGCGCTTGCTGACTGTTGAAGTGTTCATCTATCAGCTTCGCCTTGGATGTCTGGATCAGCCGCCCGGCCGTTGAATCGCTTTGCCACTGGAATAGATCGGGTGAGATTGACTATGTCTGGCTGCAAAATGGCTAGGTTTTGGGGTGGCTAGGGTAGTTTTACAGTGAAAAAAGAGGCGGAGGTTTACTTTCTATATATTTGCACTAATATATTCATTATTGAATTAATTCAAATATGGATAAATCTTATGCACACGCGAATCACAGAACGGGAAGTCTTGAAGAGAAAGCTTGAAGCACAAGTGAACATCCACATGCCCGCTCCTAGAAGGATCGGCAAGACCTGGACTATCAATAGGCTTGCCGAAGACCTGCGCAAGGCTGATTGGCTGGTTGTGGAGCTGGATGTTCAAGGGATGTCTTGTCCAGAAAGATTCGCACACCGTCTTTGTCAAAAAATTCAGGGGCAAATTCCGCAGGCAACAGGTCTCTGGACTGGGTTTAAGCAGCGTATGGAAAACCTTGTTGTTGGGGATTGGAGTGGAAACCCTTTAGATGCCTTGAGTAGGATGGCTCCAATTCCCTTCCTGGAAGCACTCATCGAGGTGTTGTCCAAAGAACACAAAAGGTCCGCCATATTCGTTGATGAAATAGCCTTCTTTGTGCTCGCTTTTGCTGATAAGGATCCGACTGGGGCTAAGGAGTTTTTCTACCAACTGCGCGGTATTCAGCTAGCGAATCCATCAGTTCGCTGGCTCTTCACAGGCTCCATCGGGCTAGATGTGGTTGCTGAAAGGTTCAGGCTTGGCGGGGCTTTCGTTGATCTTGAGAGGTTTATCCTAGAGCCATTCACGGAGGATGAGGCTCGTTCCTTCTTGCGTGATGAAACGACCCAAGTTGCCTTCAATCATCGCTTTCGGGCCAGCGACGAGGACTTCGATTACATATTTGGGGAGCTAGGGTGGCTTGCACCCTACTACCTCAAGCTCGTTGGTAATGAGGTTCGCCCGTCTGGTTCTCAGGAAGATGGTGTGCTTACTGCGACGCGAGATGACTTTAAGGTAGCCATAGATCGCCTTCTCGAGCCAAGCCGTAAAGCCGACTTTGCCGTTTGGAAAGAGCACGTTGATAAGAACCTCCCGCAACCTGACAGAGAGATTGCGCGCAAACTCCTCAGTAAACTCTCCCAGGGGGCTGATGGTGAAACGTTGGACACGCTGATTGCGAATTTCCACCCTGAGAAGGCCAGACAGGTACGTACTGTCCTCGATATCCTTCGGAATGATGGGTTGGTGCAGAAGGTGGCAGAGCGTTATTGCTTCCGCTCGGGCTTGATCCGTCGTTATTGGAAGGAGTACGAGGCACAATGACCCTTACATCACCCCCGTCGCTTTACAATCAGTCATTGCAGAGTGATGACGAATTCGTCACAAATTTTGTCGCCCGACGAGAGGTGCTGGAGACGCTCAGCCGCCGACTGGAAGTCAATGGTGCGAAAAGTGACGGTCAGCACCAAATTCTCATCGGCACAAGGGGGATGGGCAAGACGTCGCTGTTGCGTCGCTTGGCAATTGAGATTAATCGCAGTACAGAATTGTCTTCGCGCTTCATACCCCTGATGTTTCGCGAAGAGCAATACAACGTTCTTTGCCTTCGCGACTTCTGGAAAAACTGCGGTGAGTCCCTTGCAGAATGGGCTGAGGCGCATGGCAATGTTAAGCTTGCGGCACAGCTAGACGACGCGCTTTGCTCGGATGCATGGGCCGACGATGAAGGGGCGGCTGATCAGTTCCTTGCCGAAATGAACGCTCTCGGAAAGCGTGCAGTGCTCATGGTCGACAATCTTGATTTGATCGTCGATGCTTTAAATGATACTGATCGATGGACCCTGCGAAGTAGCCTTCAGTTACGGGACGGTCCGATCATAATCGGTGCAGCCACCCAATCGTTGCGTGAAAGTGCTGATCGTAATGCGGCGTTTTATGAATTTTTCCAGCCCAGTTATCTTGAGCCCCTGAGCTTGCCCGAGACGGAGAGGTGCATGCGCGCGCTTGCGCTGGGGCGAGGTGAGTGTGGTAAAAGGGTTGTGTCTATCCTTAACTCCGATCCGGCACGACTGAAAGTCCTGCATCGTCTGACAGGAGGCAATCCACGCGTACTGGCGCTGACCTATCGCTTTCTGGAAACCACCGACACTAACGATGCAATGGGCGATCTCGAAAAACTGCTGGATGAAGTAACCCCTTACTACAAAGCACGGATAGAGGAGTACCAGACGCCACTTCAACGCGCTACGATCGATGCCATCGCTCTGCACTGGGATCCAGTTACTACGGGGCAGTTGTCAAAGATCACAGGACTGCCCAGCACAACCTTATCCCCTCAACTGATACGGCTGCGCAAGGATGGCCTGATTGAAATCACCGAAACCTCCGGCTCATATTCCGGCCACCAGGTTACCGAGCGTTTTTTGAATATATGGTACCTGATGCGTCATGGCACCCGGCGTAACAAACAACGGATGCGCTGGCTGGTTGCTTTCCTTTCTAGCTTCTATTCGAGTAACGATTTGGATGCGCTCGACCGGGAGGCAAGAGCCACTGGTTTGGTTAAAAGCTGGACCAAGGATTATGCTGATGCTTTCGAGCAAGCAAGGCAACGTACAGTGTTTGGTCAAAATGAAAGCTCTTCCCTGGCCATGCGAAGAAGTGCAAAGATTGGTCAGGATGGCGAAGAAGTCACTGCTCTAATCAAGGAAGCCTGGGCGATGTTCAACGAGGCTGTTTCCCTTAACCAAAGCAGCGATACAGTGGCGGAAATCGAGACCTATGATGCGATAATTGAGCGTTTTAGCGACAGCAACTTACCGGAAGTGCAGGAACTGATCGCCAAGGCGATGTTCAACAAGAGTGTTACCCTTGGCCAAATCGGTGATACGGCGGCGGAAATCGAGACCTATGACGCGCTCATTGCGCGCTTTGACGACAGCAACTTACCGGAAATGCGGGAACTGATCGCCAAGGCGATGTTCAACAAGGGCGCCCTCCTTAGCCAAAATGGTGATACGGCGGCGGAAATCGCGACCTATGATGCGCTAATTGAGCGTTTTGGCGACAGCAACTCACCGGAAGTGCTGGAGCAGGTCACCAAAGCGATGTTCAATAAGGGCATCTTCCTTGATCAAAGAGGTGACACGACGGCGGCAATCGAAACCTATGATACGCTCATCGCGCGCTTTGGCGACAGCAGCTCAACGATATTGCAGGAACAGGCTGCGAAGGCCATGGTCAACAAGGGCGTCTTCCTTGGCCACAGTGGTGACACGACGGCGGAAATCGCGACCTATGATGCGCTCATTGCGTGCTTTGGCGACAGCAGCTCACCGATATTGCAGGAAATGGTCGTCAAGGCCATTGTCTACAAGGATATCGCCCTTTGCCAGAACGGTGATACGGCGGCGGAAATCGAGACCTATGATGCGATAATTGAGCGTTTTGGCGACAGCAACTTACCGGAAGTGCAGGAACTGATCGCCAAGGCGATGTTCAACAAGAGTGTTACCCTTGGCCAAATCGGTGATACGGCGGCGGAAATCGAGACCTATGATGCGCTAATTGAGCGCTTTGACGACAGCAACTTACCGGAAATGCGGGAACTGATCGCCAAGGCGATGTTCAACAAGGGCGTTACCCTTGGCCAACGCGGTGATATGGCGGCCATCGAAACCTACGGGCAAGCCTTGGCTTTGATGCAGAGTCTTGATACTGATAGCAGCAAGCGAGAGGGATCAAATATTGCGATCCGACTTGGGAATGTGCTGTTCGACCGTGGAATTGACAAGGAACGTTCTGAGGCACTTTTCCTGCAAGCAGCTGAGCATAATCCGCTCTCGGCCTACGCTAACCTTTTTTGGTTATACATTTCTACGGGGCGGGTTGATGAAGCAAAACAAGCCCTTCACAGGCTTGATAAACTTCCACTCAAAGAGCGCGTTCTGATTGATTCGGCTCTGGCATTTGCAGCCGAGAATTTTGGAGAAGCCACTGGCCATATGCAAGCAGCCCTGACTGAAGATCTTACTGACGGAGATTTCAATTTCACTGATGATATTGAACGCCTTATCCGTCTTGCTATTGCCAAGGGATTCGGGGAGCGATTGATTGCCTGGTTTGAAAAGACTCGACTCGCTGAGCGCTATGCTCCCGTCTATGTCGCTCTGCGGGCTGCAGTTAGGGGTGAGAAGATGTTGCTCGATAGCAATCCCGAAGTGCGCCAAACTGCTAGCGAGATTTACTTGCGCTTGATAGGCGGAAATAGCTCTAAAAAGGGGAGAAAGCCATAGCGATTAGTAATGTGATCCTGAGTTGATGTATCAACCCTAAAATTTCTAATCTTATGAGATTAGTACAAAAACTCGGAGTTATTTTATGTATCTGGTGGTTGTGTATGTTCCAGAGAGTCATGTTGATGAGTTGATCGAGTCGATGTCGGCTGCCGGTGCCGGGCGGATTGGAGATTATGATCAGTGTGCCTGGAAGGTGCTGGGGCAGGGGCAGTTTCGGCCCTTGGCGGGGGCGAACCCTCATATTGGGGCGGTGGGGGCTTTGGAGCGAGTACCGGAATTCCGGGTAGAGATGGTGTGTGAAGAGTCGGTGATCAAGGCGGTGATGACGGCCATGCTGACAGCCCATCCTTATGAGGAACCGGCGCATCATGTGTTGTCAATTTTGTCAGCTAAGGATTTCTGAGTATGAAAATGTGCTGGCAGTATTTTGTTGCATGTCAGCATTTAGTAGTTGAATTCATGGACGATGTTTTACAGAAATTTCTGATGATATTTTTAAAATATCAAAAAGAAATGCTACTGCGCTATCTATTCTTATGGTGGATCTTGATAAATTTAAAGCCATAAATGATACCTTTGGTCATAAAGTGGGGGATGATGTTTTAGTGCAGTTTGCAACTATTTTGGAGCAAGCTTTGAGAAAGAGTGATGTTTCTTGTCGATTTGGGGGGGGATTTGTTGTTTTGCTTCCTGATACTAATATGGAAGGTGGGCTAAAAGTTTCTGAAAATATTAGAGAAAAAGCTGAGCAGGCTTGTATGTATCTAAATTCTGATTTAAAAGTGAAATATACTGTCAGTATCGGTGTATCCCAGATAGATTTTACACATGAGCTTAATATCGATAAAGCACTGCAACGAATAGATGAGGCGCTTTATATTGCAAAAAATAATGGAAGAAATCAGGTGGCAGTTAAATAGTTATCATTCAGTAAAGCTGCCAAGTATGCAGCAGCGTCCTTGCTGGCTACTACTTGGCTACATAGGCATTCTTTGGTCTGAGTAGGGTGGTTTTTCAGTGAAAATGGGGGGTATACTTCCTATACATTAAAACAAAACAGGGAGGAGGCTTCTTGTCTGCTCTTCAAAAAAATATTTGGGCAATTTTTTATTTTTTACTTATTGGGGCTCTGTTTTTCCTAGGGTATGTTTCTTATGCCAAATGGGAAAGTATCCACGAAAAATATGCCGCTGAGCAGGTTAATCAAGTCAGGCTTGTCTCTAATGCTATGCACGCGCTACTGCTCTCCCAGGAAACTTCCCTTAACATTTTGGGGCATCAGCTCCTTAAAGAGCAAGATGCTGCACTTTTGGATGCGTTATTGGCCCTCAATCCTTCAGTAGTTGCCTATGGATTTACCGACCCGGACGGAACCTACTTACATGTAAATTCACACTTTGACAAAACAAAACTTCCCAACCTGCGCCAAAGTCCTCTTACACAAGACTCCTTTGATTACACTCTCACCCAAGACAAAATGGTGCTTGGGCGGACATATTTTATTTCTGGGGGAGGACGCTGGGGTATCCCTATACGTAAGACAATTTTTAATGGAGGTGATAACCCACTGGGCGTGATGACCGCTGGGCTTAGCATTGAGGGGGCCTTTAAGCTTTTTACAGAAGAGCTTTCTTTGGGGGCGCACAATGACGTCATGTTTGTGCGTGATCGTGACGGATTTGTTCAGTACCACTCTTCAGCGCAGACAACCTCCAAGGCTGTATATGCCTCCCCTCTTCCTCGGACATTTCTTGATGGGCTGATGGAGCAAATGAACTGGTCTAATAGATCCGGACACTTTAATTAGCGACAATATCAGTCAGCTATTGAGGTGTCATTATGAGTCAGAAACGAACCTACAAACAGTACTCGGCAGAGTTCAAAGAAGAAGCCGTCGCGTTGGTCACAGATCAAGGTTATACGATTCCAGAAGCGGCCAAATCCTTGGGTATTAATACGAATATGCTTTATCGCTGGAAAGATAAACTAGAAGCTAAAAACAGTGGCAACCAAGTCACTGAGACCGAACGAGAAGAACTGCTTAGGTTACGCAAAGAGAACCGTAACCTACGGATGGAAAAGGAGATTTTAAAAAAGGCTTCAGCCTTCTTCGCGAAAGAAATGAAGTAAAATTTGATTTCATCGCGGCTGAGTCAACCCATTACCCAATTGCTGTTCTTTGCCAGGTAATGGGTGTGAGCCGCTCGGCCTACTATGACTGGCAAAAACGGCCTGGCAAGCTTATACCGGCTGAGGAGTTGACGCTTAGACGCCGGATGAAAAAGCTGTTTAAGCGCAGTCGTTCAAGCTTGGGGAGCCGAGAGATGATGAAAAAACTACGCGGAGAAGGCTTTAAAATTGGTCGCTATCGGGTGCGTAAACTCATGGAGCAAATGAACCTGATTGTACATCAGCGCGTGGCCTACAAAGTGACCACCAAGCGCAAATTCAGCGATGCGGTTGCTGATAACTTGTTGAATCAGAATTTTAATCCCACAGGGCCGAATCAGGTGTGGGCTGGTGATGTGACGTATTGCCGAACTGAAGAAGGCTGGATGTATCTGGCGGTGGTAATGGACTTATATTCCCGCCGTATAGTCGGCTGGCATATAGATAAGCGCATGACGACCGATCTTGTCAGTAAAGCGCTGATGAAAGCGTTTAATTTGCGGAACCCTCCACCTGGGCTGGTGTTCCACAGCGACCGAGGCTCTCAGTACACGAGTCGTCGGTATCGTAAACAGTTGGCCGATTACAACATGCGGGCCAGCATGGGAGACGTGGGTGCATGTTGGGATAATGCCGTTGTAGAGCGCCTCTTTGGAAGCCTGAAGCATGATTGGCTACTGAAAATCCCACAGCCCACACGGCAGCATATGAGAAATGACGTGGCGGCCTACATGCGTTATTACAACATAGAAAGATTACATACGGCCAACGGTGATCGTTCACCGGTGGACTATGAAAACGAGCTAAAAAAGTGTCCGGTTTTAGTTGACCAGTACAAAATTATGGAAACTTATCGAGCTTCTCCTCAGAACATTAAAATGAATCGCGAAATTTACCTTGTGGACAAGGTGCTTAGTCCTGAGGGTGTTTTGGAGCAAATAGCCATCAAGTACGACCCACGTTACGAGCTGTGGGTGGTGTCACAGATTGACCATAGACGTATGGAGAAGGATTTTTTTGAGATTTTTCTGGTTTATCTTGCTGTCTTTCTTGCTTCTAATGGTGTGCTGTTTTTGTTTTTTAAAATTATTGCCTCTGCTGAAAAACACAGACGAAATGACCTCATCCACCAAGCAACCCACGATGAACTAACCTCCCTGCCTAATCGCAGCTATCTTAAAAATGAAATACCTAAATGGATTTACAAGGATGCACCACCTTTTAGTCTTTATTATTTGGATATGGATCATTTTAAAGATATTAATGACAGTTTTGGGCATCATTATGGGGATGCGTTGCTTGTTGAGTTTTCTACTCGAATTTTACGTATAGTAGGAAATGAGGGTGTTGTTATTCGCCAAGGTGGTGATGAATTTATAATTTTGAGTCGGCGAACGGAAACGCAGGATATTTTGGAGCACGGGGAGGAAATTTTAAAAAATATTTCTCTAGTTTATCATATTGATGAACTTAGTTTTATTATTGGTGCAAGCCTTGGTATAGCCAAATATCCGTCACACGGTGTGACGCTGGATATGTTGTTGCGTGCTTCTGACATTGCCATGCATGAGGCCAAAAAATACAAAAACAGTGTTAGGCTTTTTTCACCCTCAATGCAAGAGAAATACCTTGGTCGCATCCGTATTGAACAAGCCTTACGCAAATCCCTGGATAAGCAGGAGTTTTTTATGGTTTACCAACCTCAGCTTGATGCAAATGGGTGCATTTATGGTGTGGAAGCCTTAGTGCGATGGGAGCATCCGGAGTTTGGGCTTGTATCACCTGCGGAGTTTATCCCTATCGCTGAAATGGCGGGGATTATGCCTAGACTTGGACATTTTATTTTGGCGACAACCCTGAGAGAGATGAAACAATTACAACAAGAACTGGGAGTATGCTTTCAAGTTTCTGTCAATATTTCCGTGAGGCAATTCATGGAAAAAGACTTCTTGGAAAAACTCACTAGAGAGATAGAACTATACAGGTTTAACAAGATCGCATTATGTTTAGAGATTACAGAGAGCTTGTTTATTGAAGATATCGATTATATTTTGCCACTCTTGTATAAAATGCGTGAGATAGGATTGAGTATTTCGATGGATGATTTTGGTACGGGTTATTCGTCGTTAAACATGCTGCGTACACTGCCTATTGATGAACTAAAGATTGATAAAAGTTTTGTTGATACTCTTTTAGATGATACGGCCGCCCAAAAAATGATTCAAAATATCATTACTATAGGTAAGAATCTCGAGTTACATGTTTTGGCTGAAGGTGTGGAGACTAACGCCCAAGAAAAGCTTTTGAAGTCCTTTGGCTGTGACCGTTTTCAAGGCTATTTGTACGCCAAGCCTTTGGCGTATGAGACTCTCAAAGATTTTTTAAAATCCCAGCCATTGAACCTTTAAAGGCAATGGGCAAGGCTTAGGTGTAAAGCATTGCTCTTTTATTATTTTGTTGTTGCGTTTTATGGTGGTTTGACTGTGTCTTGCAAGGGCCATCATTCAGTCAAACCACCAGGCAGGCAATAGCGACTGTACTGGCTGACGGCTAAATCGATCATCGATCAGTTCCACCACACCCGTGTCTTCCGGAGTACGTATCAGGCGTCCCGCCGCTTGAATTACTTTGCGGATGCCAGGGTAAAGGTAGGTGTAGTTATACCCCTGACCAAAGCGTGCCTGCAGGCGTTGGCTCAGTTGCTCGTGAAAGTCGTCGTAGGGCGGCAGGCCCAGTGTGGCGATGAACACACCGACCAGTGCATCGCCAGGCAGGTCGATCCCCTCCGAGAAAGCACCACCGAGTACCGCAAAGCCGACTTTGCCGCGTTCTGTCCGGAAGGCTTGTATAAATTCAAGCCGGGCCTGTTCGGCCATACCGGATGACTGGGTCATGATGGGTATGTCCGGGCAGTGTGCCACAAATGCACTGCGTAGTTGTTCCAGATAAGCAAAGCTGCTGAGGTAGACCATATAGTTGCCCGGCGTCTGGCGGTACTGCTGCCGGATACGCTGAACTATCGGTTGAATTGAACTCTGCCGGTCATTGAATCGGGTGCTGATGCGGATTATTCTGAGCTCAAGCTGTCTGGCCGAGAAGGGGCTGGGAATGGATTGCCAGCGGGTTTTCTCCGGTAAACCCAACAGATCACGGTAGTAGTGCGCGGGATTGAGCGTGGCCGAGAAGAGCACAGAGGCCTGGGCCTGGCGAAAACGCTGGGTTAGAAAGTCAGCCGGAATCAGGTTTTGTATCGACAGGCTGGCTTTGAAAGTTGGGCGTTTTCCTTTACCTTTTTCCTGCTTCACGGTCAGCGTACAGAGTGAATGATCGGCAAAGAGTTCCGCCAGTTTCATAAAACCGATCGAATCCAGCAGCAATGACTGTAGTTCTGGCAGCACTGGATGGTCTGTCATGTAATCGCTCAGGTCTCTGACCAGGCGTTGCAGGGCGCCGTTCAGTTCAGTCGGCACCTCAGACAGATGAAACTGTACAGTCTGTAGGTCAGAGCTGGCCTCCGTATCCAGATGACTTTTAATCAGCTGGCGCCAGGCGCGTTGCACTGCCCGGAAGGTGGTGCTGAGTTCCTTGGGTGCAGTGCGGGCGACATGGCGAAACTGCGTCTGACTCAGCTGACTTGAGTACATGCTGCGGGCGCGATCGATCAGGTTGTGGGCTTCATCGATCAACGGCACCACCCGCCAGTCATTTTGTCGAGTCAGTCCATAGAGCAGTGCCTGCTGATCAAAGTAGTGGTTCACATCACCGACCACCACATCTGACCAGCGTGCCAGCTCCTGAGCGAGATAGTAGGGGCAAATGCGATGCTCTGCTGCGAGCATCTGGATACTTGATCGGTCTAACCAGTTGGCATTGACTGCGGCTTGTCGAGCTGCGGGTAATCTGTCGAAGAAGCCATCGGCTAACGGGCAGGATTCACCCTGGCAGGCGCGATCCGGGTATTCACAGGCTTTATCACGCGCGGTCAGTTCAAGTATTCTCAAGGGTAACGGGGTATCCCTGGATGCCTGCAGGCTTTGCAGGCTGTCGAGAATCAGCTGGCGACCGGTGGTTCGTGCGGTGAGTATAAACAGCCTGTCGAGCTGCCGCCTGGGCATGGCCATCAAGGCCGGGTAGCTGACGCCGATGGTTTTGCCGATGCCAGTAGGTGCTTCCAGCAACAGCGTATGCCCGGTACAGATGCCTTTATACACCGTCTCACTGAGTTGGCGCTGGTGAGGACGAAAGTCCGTAAAGGGGAAGGTCAGCGTCATCAACGCCTGATCGCGTAGTTGTCGATGCGCAGACTCCTGTTGGTGCCAGTCACGATAACGGCTGCACAATTCTGTCAGAAAATCATCCAGATCCTGACGCTGCCACAGCTGCCCAAACGGCGTTTCCCGATCCTGAGTAATATCGTAGTAGACCAGGCGAAGCTGGACCTGACGCAGGTTATCGCGTTGGCAAAGCAGGGCGCCGTATACCTTCAGTTGTGCTTCATGCAGGTGGCGCTGACCCGGGCCGATACGGGCGAGATCGCCGCGGTGGGTTTTGATTTCTTCCACCAGGGGTGTGTGCTTATTTGCTAGGTGGTCTGGCAAGTAACCGGGTAAGTAGCCATCCGCACGACCGCGCAGGTGAATGTCCAGGCATTCGCCTTCCAGCAGGTATTCAGGTTGGTAGCTGTTGGGTCTTCGGGACTGCAGGGTTTTGTGCCCTTGTATCCCTTCATCTGCGGTGGGTGAGGGGGTATAACGATGCTCCAGGCTGCCTTCGCGCGCGGCAAATTCGCACAAGGAGCGCACGGCCACTTTCACGTGTTTTCCTCATCCCAGCGCACATGCAATACACTCACCGGAATGTCGTGTTCCAGCATGGCCTGCATCCACAAACGCTGATGATCCTGCAGGCGATCGCCTGGGCCTTTCACTTCAATGAGGCGATAGCATCCGGTTGCTCGATTCAGTTCAATCAGATCGGGCAGGCCACGACGGTGGTGGCGTAGATCAAGCAGCAGGTGGCGAAAAATCGCTTCAAGGTGCATGGCCGGGATCAGTGCAAGTGCAGTTTCAACCAGCTCAGGCTGCAGGCTGGGCCAGTAGATCAATGAGCAGCTGATACCCTGTTTCTGTTCAAGGCGCTGCAGAATAGTGTCCCGATAAGCGCCTGTGCTTAACTGCTCAAAGGCTGACGCAATCAACTCGGTCCGACCTTCACTAAAGTCGGGTCGGAACAGGTCCGCGGGGCCGGACTGAAACGGGTTGAAAAAGGCACCACGTAAAGGCGCATACAGGGCTGGCCAGAACAACAGCGCAAACAGGCCGGTAAACAGATGGTTTTCGACATGAAACAGCTGGGTATCTGCATCCGACAGGAATTCAATCACGGCACTTTCTACCCTGATATACTCAGGTTTGGGCAGAGTCAGCGAATGGACCGGCACCTTGATGGATTCCGGTGGACTGAAATCCAGGCCAGCTTTGCGCGCACAACGCTGCTGAATACGCCGTAACCCGACCCGGATTTCAGGCTGGCGTATCTGCTCATGCGCTTGCGTCGCCAGGGCAAATACCTGCTCGGCCAATTCACGTTTTTCCAGCACTCTCAGGGTGCGTAAGTGTGCTTCACGGTGTTGGCTCTGCTGGTAAAGCCGCAGTGCCAGTTCTATCTGCTGACGCCGCTCAGCTTCATGCCCGAGCTGAAACAGCACTTTCTGATAGCGGTAGTGTATCCAGTCACAGTCAATTGGCTCGGGTAGGGATTGGCACAGGGCTTCGATGTCTTCACCGGCCTCAACCCGTTCTCGCAACTGCTGTAGCTGCAGATACAGATCGACCTCGCCACGACGCTGAAACGGCCTGGATTCTGGGGTGAATGACACCGGTTCAAACTGCTGCAGGCCCAGCTCGGTCAGCACAAATTCAGACCAGCTCTGATAGAGGTTGCCAAAGAACATCAGCCGCAGACGATCAAACAGGGGATTGCAACTCAGTTCCACCAGTTCAAAGGGTGGTTCTGGCCACCAGCTGTGTAGCTTTTGCTGATCTGCATTCTGTTCAAGGAGCATCGCCACCAGATCCGATTTGCGCCTGGATGCAGTCAGACTGCGTTCAGGCAGACGGTAGCGAGCCAGTAGCAAGCACTCTTCGCGTCGACAGAGATCGCACAGTGCTTGTAGTGATAACTCAGGTTGATCATCAACCAACTCTGCCATTCGCAGTTGTTGCAGAGCGGCTTCCAGATCAGGCACTTCGTGGTAATTCAGATTATCCTTGCGGAACAACACCCCTTTACGCATCACCATACGGATCAGTAACGCCTGGGCAGATTCATCCAGTAACAAGAGCTGCTCCAGCTGCTGAATTTCGTCTGGCAGCAGCAGATCGGCATACTGCTTCAGACACAACTGAACGACCTGCTGGGCATTGCGCAGGTAATAGAGTGGATCGTCCAGTGAAGTAGGTGAAAGGCTAGTAAGGTCCATGGGGATATTGTACGGCATGTCAGTTCAGGGTTGATTGGGTTGCCGTCGAAAAATTTTCATGGTTCTGACTGTTTGATGAGACTGGTATAGGCCAGTAGTTGATGGTGGCGTATTAGCAGGATTACCTTGCACTTGTGCGCATTGTTGTGCGGTTGGCCCGGAGCTGTATTTGCGCAACAAAGCTTGAGACACAAAACTCGGAAAGAATCGTTTCGTAATGTGTCCTGGGTCACCTGTATTGTAAACTGTGCCGCTTTGGGTTGGCTGATTACTGAACAAGGACAGCAGTTGCTTCGATTACTAGGTAATTTACTGTAGTCGGCATTATTTTTTGCGAAGCTGCGTTCCTTTGAGAGCAAAGGATAGTCTAGTAGGCATTATTAATAGCGTGTAGACTGAACATTGGATATAAATATTCTGGGGAGCATGGATGCTGTGAGCAATCAGAAACCAATCAGCCAGCAAACGGACTACAAGCAGTGGCTGGGTCATATCAAAACGTCGTTCCGTCAACGTCAACTCAAAGCCGCCGTGGCGGTCAACACTACCTTGCTGGAATTTTACTGGCAGCTGGGCGGTGAAATCGTTGAAAAGCAACAACTCAGCCAGTGGGGTGAAGGTTTTTTGATCCAGCTCAGTCAGGATCTGATGGCTGAGTTTCCCAAGATTAAAGGCTTCTCAAAACGTAATCTGGAACTGATTAGGCAGTGGTATCTCTACTGGAATCAGGATCTTGCAATTACGCAACAGGCTGTTGCGCAAATAGTGCTCATTCCGTGGGGGCACAATCAAACTATTATTAATAAGTGTAAAGTACCCGGCGAAGCTTTGTTTTATGTCAATGCTACCCAGCAGCACGGTTGGAGCCGCAATGTGCTGATACACCAGATTGAAAGCCAACTGTGGCAACGCAAAGGAAATGCTGTCTCTAACTTTCACCATACACTACCGCCTATACAATCTGACTTGGCTAAGCAGAGTTTGAAAGACCCATACGTGTTCGATTTTCTAAGCTTGACTGACGATGTACAGGAGCGAGAACTGGAGCAAGCCTTGGTCAAACACATTACCGAATTTCTGCTTGAGCTAGGTGCAGGCTTCGCTTATGTGGGTAAACAGGTACATTTGGTTGTGGGTGAGCAAGACTTCTACCTCGACTTGCTATTTTACCATCTTAAATTGCGCTGCTATGTGGTGATTGAGCTCAAAGCTACCGACTTTACTCCTGAACATGCTGGAAAGCTGAGTTTTTATCTGACGGCAGTGGATCGACAAATTAAAACCGGGCACGATAACCCCACCATTGGCTTGCTGCTCTGTAAAACCAAAAACAAAGTTATTGCCGAGTATGCACTGAGTGATATTAATAAACCTATTGGTGTGACGGAATATCAGTTAACCCAAGCCCTGCCTGAAAATCTGAAATCGAGTTTGCCGAGTGTTGAAGAGATAGAGCAGGAATTGGCGAAAGAATTAGGTGATGATTAAATTTCTGTATGTTTAGCTGAATAAGGAATAGGTATTGAATGCTGCGACTACTAGGTAACATAATCTGGTTTGTTCTGGGTGGTCTGGTGATGGGCCTGGCTTGGTGGTTGGTGGGGCTGTTGGCACTGATTACCATTGTCGGTATTCCCTGGGCTCGCTCCTGCTTTGTGATAGGTTTGTTTACCTTCTGGCCGTTTGGCAAGCAGGCGGTTAACCGTCGTTACGTCAATGGTCGGGAGGATATTGGCACCGGTTGTCTGGGGATGGTGGGCAATATTATCTGGTTTATTTTTGCCGGTATCTGGTTGGCGATTGGCCACCTCATATCAGCCTTGCTTTGCTTTATCACCATTATCGGTATTCCGTTTGGAATCCAGCATATGAAGCTGGCACTGATTGCGCTGGCGCCTGTGGGGCAAACGATTGTGGATATTGATCGTCAATGGCAGTAACTAACACGCTATGCGCTATTTAGCAGGCTGCATCGATATATCAGGTTGCGCAGGTGCAATTTCGTTGTGATCGCAGAAGGTGTGTTTCATCACTCGGTCCCTGCACAAAGATAGTCGCTGGTGCAGGGATCGGGTGATGTATAGCTAATTCAGGTAGTATTAATATATAAATAGAGTAATTGAAGTCACCATATCGCCGATATCATTAGTTAATATTTCTATTTCGGTATCACCCTTTACATTTTCATCATAGTCGTTAAACCGAAAACCTATATCTGTTATATGGTTTTCTATTACATTCTTAGGAATGGTACAGTTCATGGTTGTATATAAAGGTTTGTTTCCATCGCCTGCGCTATATATGAAGACAGGTTTGTCTAAACAAAACTCTGTCATGTTAGCTAGCTCGGACGGGGTTAAAAGATAATAGGCAATATCCTTGTGAGTGTATTCGTAATACTCTGAAAAAATAACACGGACTATGTAAAAAATACTTCCAAATGTGATTGTCAATAATAGTATTATAATCGGCGTGCGCATTTTATTTTATCTCTTTAAAGAGTGGGCCGAGTTTTGCTGGTGTGATTGTGCTCAGCTCAGGTGGCAAAACACCACACACTGGACCTCCTTGATCAGGAGGAATTGGATATAAAAAAGGTAAAAGAGTATGGTTTTTATTATTACCTACAGCGCCATATCTGTCCCAAATTTGAAGTGCAATATCTTTACTAACTGGCTGGCAAATTTGTAAGTAATCAATATGGGGGTTGAGTGCTCTATAAAAACTGATTAAGTTGGATACTAAATCTTCAGCGCTATACCCACTATCAGTTGTCCAACTGTAGGGCCATCTGGACTGCATAGATTCAAAAGTATGAGATGCATCTAAGAATATTGCGAGTGCAATTGATTTTGCTTCGTTAGGGCTAATGTTCTTCTTAATGTCGTATTTTTTTCGTACGCCAGCTCCAATTGTGATTTTGAATTTCGATAATCTCATTTCTTGGTTGTAACTAACCCTGAAAAATCCCTGTTCTGCTCCTTCCTCAGTCTGTTCATGAAGCATTTTAGTCCAAAGATCTCTAGGTCCTTTTGGTCTAGCATGCCCTAGGTCGATCCAGCCACATCTTCTCGTATAGATTAGTCCGGTGTTTTGGCTAAATGCCAGAGATCCGTCAATAATATCTGTCCTTTTTGACATGAAATAAGTTCCTTTTTAAAATAATAAATATTATTTTTTGTCATGATTTATATTATTGCTGCCGCGAATGTAGAATTTAGGGCAATGGGTAGGTGTTTAGCTGTTTTGGCTACCCATCCTTATGTTTATCTAAATTCCTTAAATCAAAAATATCAACCTATAACTGGTTTTGTTCGAGACAATATTTTTTGATTTCACTAAGCATATAAGGCGGTGTATATGGAAACACTACCAAGCCTAGTGGTATTTTTTCAGGAAGCAAATTTTATTCTATCATCTCAATTTTTGGAGTTCAAATGCTACGCTATTTGTAAAAACTCGATGATGTAAGAGAGTCGTTACTGATTCTTTGGCTAACCTTACTTCACCCAAGGTAAATCTTTCCAGCAGGTAGTGTAGGCAGGTGACAGGTTCTCGCGCTTCATCTTCCAGTCTTTTTTCGTGCCCTGTACTGCAAAAAACACCCGTCCTTTGCCGCTGTGGTTTATGGTGTCCAGCACCGACATCAGTGCTTCGGCATTGGCATGGCTGCGATACTCCTCAAACAGGCTGGGCTGAAAGGTGCCTGGCTCATAAAAGTCTGACAGCATTACCCCGGCTTTCATATAACGGTAACCCTCCCGCCAGGCACTGTTTAACAGCCGTACAGCTGCGGCCACCAGGTCGCGAGTGTCATCGGTGGGCAGGTGCAACTCCGTAGTAAGCGAAGGGGTGTATTGCTGCTCGGATGGGTTAAAGCGGTTGGTGCGCAGAAACAGAGTCAGCACTTTCGCGCGGCGTTGCTCTCGACGCAGCTTTTCTGCTGCGCGAACCGTGTACTCGCTAATCGCTTCGCGCATCGGTTTGAACTCGGTAATGCGCTCACCAAATGAGCGGCTGCAGATAATCTGCTTTTTGGTCGGCGAGATACTGTCTAAATCCAGGCAAGATTCACCGTTCAGCTCACGCACGGTGCGCTCGACTACTACAGAATAATGGCGACGAATCTGCTTGGGCGGCGCATTCGCCAGATCCAGCACCGTTTGGATGCCCTCTGCTTTCAGGCGCCTGGATAATCGCCGTCCAATGCCCCAGACTTCATCAACGGGTAGTAATGCCATCAGCTTGCGCTGCCGACCAGGGTAGGTCAAATTCACCACGCCACCCGTAGCCGGGTAGTGTTTGGCAGCATGATTGGCCAGTTTTGCCAGGGTCTTGGTGGGTGCCATGCCAACGCAGACGCTGATCCCGGTGCATTGATAGACGGTTTTACGCAGCTGTTTACCAAAATCTTCTAGCGATAGCAGGTGATCAACGCCGGTCAGGTCTAGAAAGGCTTCATCAATGGAATAAATCTCCACACGCGGTGCCAGGGACTCCAGAATACTCATCACTCGCGCTGAAAGATCGGCATAGAGTGCATAGTTGCTGGAGAAGACCGTAATGCCATGCTGTCGGATCAGCTCCTGCACCTGATACGCAGGCACCCCCATCTTGATTCCCAGTTCCTTGGCTTCACGTGAGCGTGCCACCACACAACCGTCATTGTTCGACAGCACCACCACCGGTTGGTGTTTCAGGTCGGGGCGGAACAGCTTTTCGCAACTGGCGTAGAAGTTGTAACTACGAATGATCCAATTATGGACATGACTTTAAACTGAGCATAACAGGGCTTTCACTATATGGCCTCGTGTCCATGGCGAACGTCGATATAAGGCCCTCTTCATACACTTTTTTGTCC
>Ga0209345_10000768_pt1 | contig 41007 bp, 35 predicted proteins | sample Cruoilmetagenom7_FD_187294 | JGI IMG/M metagenome (GOLD analysis project Ga0209345, IMG submission 187294) | Oil polluted marine microbial communities from Coal Oil Point, Santa Barbara, California, USA - Sample 7 (SPAdes) (version 2) | ecosystem: Environmental > Aquatic > Marine > Oil seeps ...
TTAATGCTTTAATTGAAGCTGGATTGCGAATTGAATACTTAAATGAATATGATGAAAGTCCGTATAATGTGTTGCCAGAATTGATTGAAAATGAATCTGGCATGTTTACTACAAAAGGTAGATTATACCCTATGATTTTTGAGTTGAAGGCCAGTATGGTTTAGGCAGTTTTGTTTACGTATTTGTGTATTATTTTTGTTTCGTGAATCAGCAACTGGTTTTTATTTTAAATTCTGAATATTTATTTTTTAACTTAATTTCCTTTTTCAAATCTTCGATGGCATAATCCCATTCATCTCCTGGAACCCATTTTTCATAAACACATTCTTGTACTAAACATTCCAAAAAGAAATCAAGAGAATTAAGTTCCAAAATCATGTCCAATGATAAACTACGAATTCTATAAAACAGGTTTTCACCAGAAATGAGATTATTTTTCCAACGATTTATTAATAAATCTAATTTTTCAAGATTTGAAATTTTTTGCTCATCATTTATGCCGATAGCTTTACAAAAATTGTCATCAATCTCACTTCTTGTTGGTCTGGTGAGGTTTAAAATTTCAACAAAAAATTGATTATTGTTTTCTGAATTTAAAATCTTTTTTAATTCATAAGGAAGATTTTCAGGATAAATTTCTCCAATTTCATATTCAACATAAATTTGTTTCAGAGATTTCATTTTACATGTTGCTAATGTGCATATATGAATCTGTTTAATATTGAAACAAGTTCAGCACATGTGATTTATATATCATGAGCTTGTCTGTCGGTAGACAGTTACGAAGTTCGACTTTTTAATTTAGAAAGGCAAATAATAGGGAATTAGTGCGTATTCTAACGAAGCATCTTTATTGAGACTCTTCGACTCCGAATATATTCGGAATGCTCTGCTCTGAATGACAGTTTTTAATGTTTACTCTCTTTTAGTAATTCAGGAAATTTGGCTTTGAACTTGTTTAATCTTGGAATAGAAACATTTTGTACATAGGGATTTTCTGGATGCAGTTTTTCGTAGTTTTGATGATAGTCTTCAGCAACCCAGAATTTTTGAAATGGATAGACTTCAGCAGCAATTTTAGTATTTAATTCTTTTGCTAAGGCTTCTTTTTTAGATTCAATAATCTGCTTTTGTTCTTCGTTTTGATAAAAAATAATAGAACGATATTGAGAGCCTTTATCTGGACCTTGACCATTAATTTGTGTCGGATTTTGAGACCCAAAATAAACATCTACCAATGTTGAAAAACTAACCATGTCTGGATTGTAAATAACTTCTACAGCTTCTGCATGTCCTGTTTTTCCTGTGTTGCTTGATGCATATGTTGGATTCTTTGTGTGACCTCCAGCATAACCAGAAATAACTTCTTCAACGCCAATAACACTTTCGTAAACGGCTTCTACACACCAAAAGCAACCACTTGCAAAATAGGCTTTTGCTAATCCGTTTTGGATTGGGGCTTCAATAGGTTCAGCATTAATAACTGCTTGTTGTTCTTGGTTTTCCTGTGCCATATTATTGCAGCTAAATAATAACACAATGAATAAGGTTGAGAATATAGATTTTAAATGACTTGCCATTCTTTTAAGTTTTGTTTTTATGTCGTAATGAAAAAGAAATCCTATCAAAAATAGCAATAAAAAAAAGCCTTCATAAAGATGAAGGCTTTTAAAATATATAAATTGAAATGAATTAAAGTTTTGCAAACATTTTATTCATTTTCACTTTTTCTTCTTCAGCTAAAGCAGCATCAATTAGAATACGTCCACTATGCTCATCTGTAATAATTTTTTTGCGAGAAGCAATTTCTACTTGTATTTGTGGAGGAATTGTAAAGAAAGAACCACCAGAAGCACCTCTTTCAATAGCTACAACAGCAAGACCATTTTTTACATTGGTTCTTATTCTTGTGTAAGCTTTTACTAAACGCTCTTCTATATTCGCTTTGTATTCATCAGATTTTTTAATTAAAGCAGTTTCCTCTTTTTCTGTTTCTGCTAAAATAGCATCAAGCTCACTCTTTTTATGCTTTAAGTGTGTTTGACGTGCTTTTAAACGCTCTTTAGTTTCAGAAATAACTTCTTTTTTCTGATCTATTTGAACTTTAAATTCTTTGATGTTTTTTTCAGCTAATTGAATCTCTAAATCTTGAAATTCAATTTCTTTAGTAATAGAGTTATATTCTCTATTATTTCTAACATTCTTTTGTTGCTCTGTGTATTTTTTAATTAGCGCTTTAGACTCTTCAATAAGATTCTTTTTGTCACTAATTTGATTGTTTATAGACTCTAAGCTAGATTCTAATTTTTCTAATCTAGTGTTTAATCCAGCAACTTCATCTTCTAGATCGCGTACTTCTAAAGGAAGTTCTCCACGAACATTTCTAATTTCATCGATTCGAGAATCGACTAATTGTAAGTCGTATAAATGTCTTAAACGCTCTTCTACAGTTGCTTCTTTCTTTTTTGCCATAGTTTAAAAATACTTAACAGGATTGGTGTTTGTCTTTGATAAAACGATTGCAAAATTAGTGATTTTTTTTGTAAGATATGCAACTAAAAGGTTTTTTGTGAATTGTTCGCTTTCATAATGACCAATATCTGCCAGAACAATCTGATTTTCAGCAGTAAAAAAGTCATGATACTTTAAATCTGCAGTAATAAATATATCTGCTTTTGCAGCTTTGGCTGAAGCAATTGCAAAACTTCCAGAACCACCTAAAACGGCTACTTTTTTTATGTTTTTATCTCTTAATTTTGAATGTCTAATGCAGTCGGTTTTCATGTTCTCTTTTAGAAAACTTAAAAACGCTGTTTCTGGCATGCTGTTTTCTAGTTCTCCAATCATTCCCATGCCAATATTTTGATTGGTGTTTTCGAGAGTTGTTACCTCGTAAGCAACCTCTTCGTAGGAATGTGTTTTAAAAAGAGTTTGTAATATTTTAGATTCTGCATGTTTTGGAAATGTGACTGAAATTTGAGTTTCAGACTCCTGATGTGTTTCACCTTTTTTACCAATGGTTGGATTTGAATCTTCGTTACCTTGATATGTGCCAATGCCATCTACATTAAAACTACAATTAGAATAGTTGCCAATGTTTCCAGCTCCAGCTTCAAATAAAGCTGTTCTTAATGTTTCAGCGTCTTTTTTAGGAACATAAGTAATAAGCTTTTTTATTGTTTGTGGTTGTGGTATTAATATTTTACGATTGTTTAATCCTAGTTTTTCACAAATCATGTTATTAACACCTAACATCGAATTATCTAAAGCTGTGTGCATAGCATAAATGGCAATGTCGTTTTTTAAAGCCTTCATGACAACTCTTTCCACATAAGTTTTTCCGGTAAGTTTTTTTAAACCTTTAAAAATAATAGGATGAAAACTAACAATTAGGTTGCAATTAGTTTCTATGGCTTCGTTAACAACAGACTCTAAGGAGTCTAAGGTTACTAAAATGCCTGTTAGCTTGGTGTTTTTGTCTCCAATAATAAGACCTACATTATCGAAATCTTCTGCATAAGCTAATGGTGAAAGTGCTTCAATATGATTTATGGCATCTTGAACAATCATAATTTTGTGTTATTAAGTTTCAAACAAAGATAAAATTTTTAATTTCGCTTTAATGAAATTATTACGCTACATCTTATTTCCTATTGTTCCTATTTACTTTATTGTGACTTGGACTAGAAATAAATTGTACGATTTAGGTTGGAAGAAAAGCAAATCTTATAACTTTCCTGTAATCTGTGTTGGGAATTTAAGCGTTGGTGGAACAGGAAAGTCTCCAATGATTGAATACTTGATAAGATTATTAAAAACGGATTATAATCTTGCAACTTTAAGTAGAGGTTACAAACGTGAAACCAATGGATTTAAATTAGCAGATACTTCAGATTCTGCAAAAACTGTTGGAGATGAACCTTTTCAGTTTTACAATAAATTTGGTAAAGACATTTTAGTTTCTGTTGATGCTAATAGGCAACACGGCATTTCAAGTTTAAGGGATTTAGAAAACAAACCAGATGTTATTTTACTAGATGATGCGTTTCAGCATAGAAAAGTAAAAGCTGGATTTAATGTGCTTCTTACAACGTATAACACCTTGTATGCAGATGATATTGTTTTGCCTACGGGTAATTTAAGAGAACCTAAAGCAGGAGCAAAGAGAGCAAATATGATTGTGGTTACAAAATGTCCAGAATCTATAACTATTCAAGAGAAAGAACGCATTACAAAGAAGTTAAAACCAGAAGTACATCAAACAGTATTTTTTAGTTCAATTAGTTATTCAAATAAGTTATTTTCTAATTCTAAGGAAACAAATTTTTCAGAATTAACAAGTTTTACGTTAGTTACAGGAATTGCAAATGCTAATCCATTAGTAAATTATTTAAAGTCGAAACAATTAGATTTTAAGCATCTGAATTATAAAGATCATCATGTGTTTTCTGAAAAAGACATTAATGATTTAGCGAAGTTAGATTTCATAGTTACTACCGAAAAAGATTTTATGCGTTTAAAAACGGAAACAAGATTACAGGATAAACTGTATTATTTGCCAATAGAGATTACTATTGATAATAAGGAATTGTTTGATAGTAAATTGTTAGAGTTTATAAAATCTTAAGCAGATTCAGGGTTTTCTTGTATTAAGACCTCAAATAATTTTTTCTCGAAATCTTCTTGTTTGAACGGCTTAGAAATAATATCGTCGAAACCAGCCTCATCAAATTCAGGCATTTTATCTTCAAGAGTTACAGCTGTAAGAGCAAAAATGGTAATCTCTTTATTGAATGTTCTAATAATTCTTGTTGCTTCAAGACCACTAATTCCAGGCATGTGAATATCCATTAAAACTACATGGTATTTTTTGTCTTTTACCATGTTTACTGCTTCTTCGCCATTATCAACAACATCACAGTTAAGTTTCATTTTGTTAAGGATTTTTTTAGTAATCATTTGATTAATCTTGTTATCCTCAACCACTAGAATGTTTATGTCTTTTAGATCTATTTCGTTTATGTCTTTAAAATAATTCGCTTTTTTAACTTCAGCTACTTTTTCAGCATACTTTAATGGTATTTCGAATGTAAATTTAGAACCTTTTCCAAGTTCACTATCTAAAGAAATTGTACCATTTAATATTTGAATTAATCCTTTTACAATTGAAAGTCCTAATCCTGTACCACCATATTTTCTATTAATTTGAATGGATCCTTGAGAAAAGCTTTCGAAAAGCTGGTTTTGTTTTTCTTCACTAATTCCAATACCATTATCTTCTATTTCAAATCTAACTCTGTACTGATCATTATTTTTATCTGCATGAGAAGCTCTTACCCAAATATCGCCATCTTTTGTAAACTTAATAGAATTACCAATAAGGTTAATAAGGATTTGAGAAATTTTAATTTGATCTGCAAAAAAGTTTTCTGGTAGGTTAGAGTCGTATTCTAAATGAATATTAATATTATTATCTGTTGCAGAATTATTTAATGCAGCAATGATATTAGTTATTTTCTTTTTAAGACTAAAAGCTTCTGGTTCGACCTCTACCTTATTTGCTTCAATTTTATTAATTTGAAGGATATCGTTAATAAATGTCAATAAGTAATCTCCAGAAAACTTAAGTGATTTAAGATGTTGGACTTGATTAGGTTTTGGGTCTTCTTCTAATAGCATATTTGTTAGTCCAGTAACTGCGTATAATGGAGTTCTTAACTCATGGGTTACAGTAGATAAAAAATTGGCTTTGGTTTTAGAGGCTAGCTCAGCTTTTTCTTTAGAAACAATTAACTCTGCATTCTTTTTATGCAGCATGTTATTTGTCTTAAGACGAATGTTGTTGTTTTTATATAAAGACAAGGTTAATAAAGAAAGAATAGTAATCAAGGCAATACTTAAAATGGTAGTTAATTTATTTAAGTTGTTAGCTGCTTTTTGTTCTTCTAAATTTGCTAATTGTTCTTTCTGATATTCCGTTTGATTTTCTATTAATAATTGCATTCTCTTTTCTTGAGAAAGGTTGCCTCTTTTAATTTCTATGAGAGAATCTGAGAGTGCAATATGTTTTCTTAAATAATTATTCGCTAATTTATGATTTTGCGTTTCTTGATTTAAGTTACTAAGTATTAAATAACCATTAATTAAAATATTATTAAATTCATTCTTTTTTGCAATTTCTAGCCCATCATTAGCTTGTTTTAAAGCGTCTTCTGTTTCATTTAAATTGAAAAGAGCTGTTCCCAGATTTAATTTAGCACTACTTAATATTTTGTCTAAATCGTATCTTTTAGCGATTGCTATAGATTTTAATAAATGTGATTTGGCATTTTTATAATCCTTTAAATGTAAGTAGGTAATACCTTCATTAAGTAATACTTCTGCTACAAAATTATTTAAATCTTCCTGTTCAAAGAGTGTTTTAGATGATTTGTAGTAATCAAGTGCTTGTTGATACTGTTTTTTGCTTGTGTAAACATTTCCCAAGGTCTTATATGTTTCAGCTAGATTGATGTCGTCTTTAGCAAAACGCTGCACTTCATTAGCCTTAATAAGGGATTTAATGGCCTCATTTGGTTCTTCTAGAATGTACTGAAGTTTTCCTATTTTTGAATAAATAATACCAATACTTTTCTTATTATCTATTTTTATAGCAAGTTGTAAGGCTTTATCGTACTTTTCTTGAGCTTCAAAATAAGCGTACTTATCTATGTCAAGTTGCGCTTGGTTGATTCTGAGATCTATAGTGTTTTGTATAGTTTCAGGATCTTCTTCAATAGAAGTTTGTGATGAAGCATTAAAGCTCAACAACAGTATAATAGCAAATATGTAATTGTTGATTTGGGACATTTTTTTATATCACTAATAGAAGCAAATATAATTATTTATTCGATAAAAGTCACCTTTTTATCGATAAATTGCAAATTAAATCAATAATTCTACTAGAATATCCAGTTTCATTATCGTACCATCCAATAATTTTTACCATATTTCCTATGACAGATGTCATTTGCGAATCAAAAATACAAGAGTGAGTATTTCCTACAATATCAATAGAAACAATTGGGTCTTCTGTATATTCTAAAATTCCTTTGTAATTGTTTAATGAAGCATTTTTGAATGCCTCATTTATCTCTTCGATAGTTACCGTTTTTTCGACATTGAATGTAATATCAGTTAAAGAACCATTAGCTACAGGAACTCTAATACCACAACCACCAATTACATCAGACAATTCTGGAAAGACTTTAGTAAGCGCTTTTGCAGCTCCTGTAGTTGTAGGTACAATGGATTGTCCTGCTGCTCTGGCTCGACGTAAATCTTTATGTGGTTGGTCGTGTAAACTTTGATCTGATGTGTAAGAGTGAACTGTAGTAATATATGCTTGTTTAACACCACAAAGCTTGTTGATAATATCAATCATTGGTGCAGCATTGTTTGTCGTGCAAGAAGCATTAGAAACTATGGCTTCATCTCCTGAGATTGAATTATTATTAACACCTAAAACAATGGTTTTTATATCATCTTCTAGTGGAGGAACGCTTAAAATGACTTTTTTTGAGCCATTTTTAATATGAAACTCTAAACCTTCCTTCGTTTTAAATTTACCAGTTGCTTCTATAACAAAATCTACATGATATGGATTCCAATCAATATTTTTAGGATGATTAGCGTTGGAAAAAGGTATTTTCCTATTATTAACTATAATATGGTTGGCATCAAAACCAATATCTTCATTGAAGATACCATGAATACTATCGTATTTTAATAGATGGCTAAGTGTTTTTGTGTCTGAAAGATCATTTACAGCAACAACTTGAATATTTTTGTTATCATGTAATAATCTAAAAACTCGTCTACCAATTCGTCCAAAACCATTTATAGCAACATGAATCATTAATTGATGTGTTTTTGAGCTTTGTATGAGGATCTTACCAAGGCACTACTTTCAACATGTCTAAATCCTAAATCTAGTCCAATTTGTTTGTATTCATCAAATTGATCTGGCAAAATAAATTGTTTTACAGGCAAATGTTTTTTACTTGGTTGTAAATATTGACCAATAGTAACTACATCAACATTATTATCTCTAAGATCATGAAGTGTCGTAATAACTTCCTCACGTGTTTCACCAAGGCCTAACATGATTCCAGATTTTGTACGTCTTTGACCTTGTTCTTTAAGATATTTTAAAACACCTAAACTTCTATCGTATTTAGCTTGAATTCTTACGTCTCTTGTTAAACGTCTAACTGTTTCAATATTATGCGAAACTACTTCTGGAGCGACTTCAATAATTCTGTCTATATGTTGTTCAATACCTTGAAAATCTGGAATAAGTGTTTCTAGAGTTGTTTCTGGGTTCATTCTACGAACTGCTTTTACTGTTTCAGCCCACATGATGCTTCCCATATCTTTTAAATCATCTCTGTCAACACTAGTTAAAACTGCATGTTTTATTTTCATTATTTTTATTGAGCGAGCTACTTTTTCAGGTTCATCCCAATCTACAGTTTCTGGTCTTCCTGTTTTTACACCACAAAAACCACAGGAACGCGTGCATATATTTCCAAGAATCATAAAGGTTGCAGTACCTTCTCCCCAGCATTCTCCCATATTTGGGCAACTACCAGAAGTACAAATGGTGTTTAACTTGTATTTATCTACCAAACCACGAAGTTCTGTATACTTCTTGCCAGTTGGCAATTTTACACGTAACCATTTTGGTTTAGCTTCTCTTGCTGGTAATATATTTGAAGCTGTTTTAGTATCCATTTACTAGTAAATTTTGTGATACAAAGATACAAAAGTAAAATGTGACTATAACTTTAAGATTTTTAAAAATGATGAAAGGTATTGAAGGCCTAAAAAGCAATACTTATTAAGATCTGTTTTTAATTATTTCGGCAAGAAGTTTTTTTGCTCGTAATAATTTAACCTTCACATTATTAATAGGTTCGTTTAACTCTTTAGAAATGTCTTTATAGCTTAATTCTTGAAAGTATCTTAAATTAATGACTTCCTGATAATGAGGTTTTAGTTTTTTTATGTCTCTAAGCAATTTTGCTAAATTTTGCTCTGTAATTAATTTGTCTTCAGCTGAAGGGCTTTCGTCTAAAATTTGATGAAAAGTATCTTCATCATCTTTTGAAATAGATTGCGAAGGTTTGTGTTTCTCTTTTCTAATTAAATCAATATGAATGTTTTTAGAAATGGTAATTAGCCATGTTTTAAAGGTGTATTTTTCATCGAAGGTATGTATTTTATCAAAAGCTTTAGAGAATGCTTGAATGGTTATATCTTCTGCATCACTTTCATTTTCTATTCGTTTTATTTGAAAACCATAAACATAATCCCAATAGGTGTCTAATAAGAAATTAAATGCTTTTTGGTCATTGTTTTTAGCTTTTTTGATCGCTTCTTCTATTTCCAATGTTTAGGTTTAGAGATTATATTAGATATAAATATACTTAATTGCGTACCAATTAAAAAAAGTTCTAATATTGGAATGAAAGGAATTAAATCTTTTTCATCCAGTTTATTGGAAGCTTTTATGTAGATAGTAAACTGAGTGGCAAACCTTATTATAATAAAACAAACGACCACTTTCCACTTAAACAATGTTGCTATTAAGGTTAATGACAAGATCCAAAACAGTAATTGCGAAACATAAAATAAGGCTAAAAGATATTTATGTTCAGTTTTATAATGGTTTGCTGTGGTAATATGACGTCTTTTTTGATTTATCCAATCTTTGAATTTGGTTTTTGGAACCGATTCTGTAAAACTATCTTTAGTTAAGCAGATTTCGGTATTATACTGTGTTGCTATTTGGTTTATAAATAAATCATCATCACCAGAACGAATATTCATGTGGTTCATAAAGCCATTAGCTTTAAAAAACTCTTCTTTTTTATAAGCTAGATTTCTACCAACTCCCATATATGGCATGCCTATTTTTGCAAATGAGACATATTGTAAAGCTGTTAAAAATGTTTCGAAACGTATTAATTTATTTAGAAAAGAATTTTTAATTTTAGAGTATGCTCCATAACCTAAAACTATGGTTTTGTTGTTATTAAAACCTGCACTCATTTCTGAAATCCAATTTTTAGAAACTGGATGACAATCTGCATCTGTAAATAATAAAAAATTGTGCTTTGCTACTTTGATACCTAAGGTTAAAGCATATTTCTTATTAGCCCAAAATTTTTCGTTATTTTCTACATTTACTACCTTAACATGATTGTAATTATTGGCATATTCCTCCATGACTTCTAATGTGTTATCATAAGAAGCATCATTAATTAATACAATTTGAAAGTTAGGGTAATCTTGATTAACAATAGAAGGTAAGAATGTTTTTAAATTTTCAGCTTCGTTTTTTGCACAAATTAGAACTGAAACAGGAAGGTTGTTATTTGGTTCAATCTTCTCTTTTAGTCTAGAGAATTTTCCAAAAACTAGAATAAAGTAAGATACTTGAATACATACTACTACCAGAAAAGTGTAGAATACAAAATCAAGTAAAATCATGAAATATTAAGAATGTTTAGGTTCGTTACAATCACTAAATTGGTCTGGTGATTTCCCACAAAAACCACAAGATTCTCCATCTTTGTTAAGCATTGGGTTTTGACTTGCACAAGTGCCTGCAAATTCACCATCTTTTTTTGCCCAAAGCTTAATGGCAATGCCAGCTATTGCTAGACTTAATAAAACTAATGTAATAAGTAGTAATTTCATTAAATTATATTTGTTTTTTGAGAGTGTTTTTTAACTCTGAATGGAATCAGATAATATTTTACAAAGTTATGATTTTTAAACGAATTACAAATATTAAAGCCTCACTTTATAAAGTTATAAGTGAGGCTTTAAAATAATAAGATTATTTAATTATTTAATTGTGCTGTTGTAGTGTTACTTCAGCCACAGAATTCTCTTTTGATGCGGTGTTATTACCACCTTTTGGTTCTATTGTAATACTTAAACCTAAAGCATTTTCAGTATAAGGAATTTGCTTTAACTCTCTATCTGTTTCGCTTAAAATACCTAGACTAACCATCCTGTCTTGAACTTCTGCCCAAATCTGGTAACATTGTTCTTCTGGAAGTTGTGGTAATGATACCACATCAATCATTGAGGTTTTGTCTTTAGGATTGATATAAGCAACTGTTTTTAAGTTTTTGGCTCTATAGTTTCCTTTAATAATATACTTTTCAGTTTCAGGATTATTAAGCTGCTTAAATTGTTGCATGATATCATCAAGCTTACCGTTATTTGAAGTAATATCACCTCTTAAATCATAAATTTCATCAACAATTTTCTGATTTTCAGTTTTCAAACTTTGATTCTGCATATAGAAAACAAATGAACTTCCAGCAAAAATTAGAGCAGCTATACTTGCAGCAACACTAAATTGATACCATTTTTTTATTCTATTGTTTGACTTTAAAGATATAACAGGTGTTTCATCAAGTGCATCTAAGATGTTGTTTAAGATGTCTTTAGGAGCTTCAACAGCATTCTTTCTAGAAACTATTTCTAAATTAGTTTGTAAAGTGCTGTATGCATTCTGTACTTCTGGATATTTTGAAATGTAAGTTTCAACTTTTTCTGTTTCAACAGAAGTTGTTTTACCTATAAGATATTTTTCTAATAGGTCAGAATTTAAAAATGTAGTTATTTTATCATTCATGACTTGTTTTATTTAGGATCATAAATTTTTCTCAATTCACGTAATCCTATTTTTAATCTTGATTTAATTGTTCCAAGTGGAATTTCTAGTTCATCACTTGCTTCTTGTTGTGTCATACCTTCAAAAAAGAGAGCATTAATAACAATTTGATATTTTTTATCTATTGATTTTAGATGGGTTTTAATATCCATAACATCTTGGTTTAAACCTTTCGATGTTAACTTATATACGTTTGAAGCTTCAATTTGGACTTCCTTACTATCTTTATTTGATTGAGACCGTACTTTATCGATAGCAGTATTGTATGCAATTCTATATAACCAAGTAAAAAGTTTTGCTTTGTCTGCATTATAAGATTTGGCTTTTTTCCAGACTTTTATAAAGGTCTCTTGAAGTGCATCTTGTGCTAGTTCTTCATTGTTTAAAATTTTTAAAATAACACCAAAAAGTGTGTCTGCATAGTTTTCATATAACAGAGTAATGGCTTTTTTATCTCCTTTTTGAAGTAGCCCTACTATTTCCTTTTCGATTGGTGTAATCAAGGGTTGAAAGTTATTGGTTTATAGATGTCTATTGAATTAAATATTATATCAAAGTTAGAGATTTCTTTTTAATTAAAGAATATTTACTTCGGCTTCAATAGTAATATTAAAGACGCGTAAAATGGTATCTTGGATTAATTGAGATAGTTTTAAAATATCTGTTCCTTTTGCATTTCCATAATTAACTAAAACTAAGGCTTGCTTTTTATGAACGCCATAATTGCCAAATTGTTTTCCTTTAAAGCCAGCTTTTTCAATAAGCCAACCAGCAGGAACTTTAATTTCTGTGTCTGAAACAGGATATCCAGGTATGTCTTGAAAATTCTCTTTTAATTTATTGTAAGCCTGTTTAAGTATCACTGGATTTTTGAAAAAACTACCACTATTTCCTATTTTTTTAGGGTCTGGGAGCTTGCTTTGTCTAATTTGTATAACAGCTTTAGAGATATCTTGTATGCTTGGTTTTGTAATTTCCATTTTAGTCAATTCATCAGAAATTGAGCCATAAGATGTATGTAATGTGTGATTTTTCTTCGAAAGTTTAAATCTAACATTACAAATAATGTATTTACCTTTTTCTTTTTGTTTAAAAATAGAATTTCTATAATCGAAACTACAATCTGATTTAGTAAATGTTTTAATTGTTCTTGATGCAATATGAAGTGTTTCACAAGAAACAAAAGAATCTTTTAACTCTATACCATAAGCGCCAATATTTTGAATAGGAGCAGTACCTACGTTTCCTGGAATTAGAGATAAATTCTCAAGACCACCAAAATCATTTTCTAAGCACCAACATACAAATTCATGCCAGTTTTCACCAGCACTTGCTTGGGCTATAACATGGTTTTTATCTTCAGAAATTATTGAAATTCCTTTTAAATTTAAATGTAGAACAAGAGCAGTTACATCTTTTGTAAGTAACATGTTGCTACCACCTCCTAAAATAAAAATTTCAGGATAATTTTCTAAAGAAAGAACTTGCTTAAGAGCATCAATACTTTCTATGGAAACAAAATGTTTTGCTAAAACATCAATACCAAAAGTATTATAAGGTTTTAAGGATATGTTGTGTTTTATTTGCACTAATCTTTATATATTTTAAGTGCTTCTTTTAATATGTTTACAGCCTTTACTAAACTTTCTTTTTTAAGAACATATGCAATTCTAATTTGGTTTAACCCAACTCCAGGAGTTGAATAAAAACCTGCAGCTGGAGCAACCATAATTGTTTCTCCATCAATTTCGAAATTCTCTAAGAGCCATTGAGCAAAATAATCTGCATTATTAATTGGAAGTTCTACGATACAATAAAAAGCACCTTTTGGCTTGGCAACTTTAACGCCTTCAATTTTTTCTAATTCAGAAATTAATATGTTTCTACGTTCAACATATTCGGTAATAACATCATCGAAATAACTTTGTGGTGTTTCTAAAGCAGCTTCACTTGCAATTTGTGCTAATGTAGGAGGGCTTAATCTTGCTTGAGCAAATTTTAAAGCTGTAGATATAACTTCTTTATTTTTTGAAACAAGACAACCAATTCTTGCGCCACACATGCTATAACGTTTAGAAACTGAATCAATCATAATAGCATGTTCAGCTATATCTTCTTCTTGCATGATAGAGTAGTGTTTAGCTCCATCGTAAGCAAATTCTCTATATACTTCATCTGAAATTAAAAAGAGATTATGTTTTTTTACAATACTTGCTAATTTTTTAATTTCTTCTTTAGAATAAAGATAACCAGTTGGGTTTCCTGGGTTACAAATTAAAATAGCTTTAGTTTTAGATGTGATTAATTTTTCAAATTCCTCAATTGGAGGTAGTGCAAAATTGTCTTCAATCTTTGAAATAACAGGTACAATGTTTATACCAGAAGCAGTTGAAAACCCATTGTAATTAGCATAAAAAGGTTCTGGTATAATAACTTCATCGTCTGTATCCATGATGGTTCCAAAAGCAAATAATAAGGCCTCACTTCCTCCAGTTGTTACTATCATGTCTTTTTTAGTAACATCAATCTCATGATTTTTATAATATTTAGCTATTTTGGTTCGATACTCGTCTGAACCTTCAGATCTTGTATAAGCAAGGATTTCTAAGGAATGTACTTTTACAGCATCAAGAGCTAAATCTGGAGTTTTAATATCTGGCTGACCAATGTTTAAATGGAATACTGTTTTACCTTGTTTGTATGCTGCTTCAGCAAAAGGAACTAATTTTCTTATTGGAGATTGAGGCATTTGAAGCCCCTTTTTTGATATTGTTGGCATGAAACTATAAGTTAAGGCGTAAAGTTCGGAAAATTATCTTAAAGTTTTTTTAAAAAAATCGACTAAATATAAAAGGGATGCTTAAAGTTTTGTAAATTGATTATGAAAGTCTTTATATAATGTATGAAAAAAATAATCTGGATTATATTAATATTATTTAGCATCAATAATCTAGGTTATTCACAAAGTAATTTTGTTATTCAAAATAAAAAGAAGACTGACAAAATCCATTTTAAGCTTATTAATAATTTAATTATTATTCCAGTCGAAATTAATGGAGTCGAACTTTCCTTCCTATTAGATACTGGAGTCAATAAATCCATAATATTTAATTTTTTAAATATTACAGATAGCCTTCAAATTAGAGATACTGAAACCATTTTCTTAAGAGGCTTAGGTGAAGGAGAAGCTATAAAAGCATTGAAATCAAAAAATAATATCTCAAAAGTTGGTGATGCCATAAATATCCATCAAGAATTATTTGCAGTATTTAATCCAAATCTCAATTTTGCTCCAAGACTAGGAACACCTTTACATGGAATTATTGGTAATGATTTGTTTAAAGATTTTGTAGTTGAAATAAATTATACAAATAAATACATAAGGCTTACAGATCCAAACGTTTATAAGTACGAAAAATGTAATTCATGTGAAACTCTAAAAATGCAATTTTATAAAAACAAGCCATACATATATTCTAAAGTGACTATTAAAGAGAAGCAAATTCCAGTTAAATTGTTGATTGATTCTGGAGGGAGTGACTCATTATGGCTTTTCGAAGAAGATAGCCTTGGGATACAAATAAGTGATAAATATTTTGAAGATTTTTTAGGACATGGCTTATCAGGTAGTGTTTATGGAAAGCGTACTATAATTGAAGAATTTTCAATTAAAAAGTTCACCTTAAAAAATGTCAATGTTTCATTTCCAAATCAAACGTCTTTAGTTTATGTAAAGTTACATAAAGAGAGAAATGGTAGTGTTGCTGGTAATGTGTTAAAACGGTTTAACTTAATTATTGATTATCAAAATAGTTTAATAACTTTTAAGAAAAACAAATTTTTCTCTGATCCCTTTAGTTATAATAAAAGTGGTATTGAGTTAGAACAAGATGGTGTTAGATTTGTAAAACAAGAAGATTATGATTATTCAAATATAAAATTTCTTGGAAGTAACCAAAAAACATCTACTTCAACAATTGTATTAGAAAAAAAATATAAGTTGGCTGTAAAACCTGCTTTTTCCATTGTAGAATTAAGAAAGGATTCTCCTGCTGAAAAAGCTGGATTGTTAGTTGGAGATGTTTTATTATCTATTAATAATAAATCAACAGATAGATATAACCTTCAAGAACTTATGCAAATGTTTTTTGAAGATAAAAAAGAACGTATCAAGCTAGTTGTAGAAAGAGGTGATTCAGTTTTAACTTTCGTTTTCTATTTAGAAGATGTTTTTAAGCAATAAAAAAGCCTTAAGAGTTTCTTAAGGCTTTTTTAAAATATGTTTTACTTTAGGATACTACTGCTCCATAACACTTTCATTCTTTTTCTCTAGAACACTAGTTTTACTTGGGTCAATAACTTCTCCTTTAATTTTTAAAGCAACAGTTGGAGTCTCAGCATTAGAAAGAACTGTTATCGTTTTTCTAATCGGGTTAACTCTATTCGTGTCATACTTAACCTCTATTTGTCCAGTTGCTCCAGGTAATATTGGTCCCTCAGGTTTCTTTGGAACTGTACACCCACAACTAGAATTTACTTTAGAAATAATAAGTGGAGCATCACCTGTATTTGTGAACTCAAATACACGAACACCATCTGCTCCTTTTTCAATGATGCCATAATCTATAACATCTGTTTTAAATTCAATTTTAGCTACTTTTTCTTGAGCATTAACGGAAAAGCTTAACAATCCGATAAATAATACTGTTATTAAATGTTTCATAATTTTATTGTTTAATACGTTGGTAAACATACTTACTTTTTATTCATTTTGCAAAAATATTAGTTGTATTACACTCTTGGATTAACATATAACTTAAATAAAAGTATAATATACATACATATAATTTTACTTAAAAAAGAAATATAAGTACTTTTGCGTGTTATATTTCAAAAACTATTCCAAAGTATGCAAATTCCATCAAAATATGATGCCAGTCAAGTAGAAAGTAAATGGTACGACTACTGGATGAAACATAATTATTTTCATTCAACACCAGACGAAAGAGAGCCTTACACGATAGTAATTCCTCCTCCTAACGTCACTGGTGTCTTGCATATGGGACACATGCTTAACAATACCATTCAAGATGTATTAATACGTCGTGCTAGATTGCAAGGCAAAAATGCTTGTTGGGTTCCTGGAACAGATCATGCGTCTATTGCTACTGAAGCAAAAGTGGTTGCTAAATTAAAAGAGCAAGGAATAAACAAAAACGATTTAACTCGTGAAGAGTTTTTAGAACACGCTTGGGAATGGACACATGAGTATGGAGGTGTTATTCTTGAACAACTTAAAAAACTAGGTTGTTCTTGTGATTGGGATAGAACCAAGTTTACCATGGACGACGATATGTCTGAAGCTGTAATTAAGGTTTTTGTCGATTTGCATAATAAAGGTCTCATTTATCGTGGTTATCGCATGGTTAATTGGGATCCGGAAGCTAAAACAACACTTTCAGATGAAGAAGTTATTCATGAAGAAAGACAAGGCTTACTTTATTATTTACAATATAACATTGAAGGTAGTAACGAGAAAGTAACTATTGCTACAACACGTCCAGAAACTATTTTAGGAGATACTGCTATTTGTATAAATCCAAACGATGACAGATTTTCTCATTTAAAAGGAAAAAATGCCATTGTGCCATTATGTAATCGTGTCATTCCTATTATTGAAGACGACTATGTTGATATTGAATTTGGAACTGGTTGTTTAAAAGTAACTCCTGCTCACGATGAAAATGATAAGAATTTAGGAGATAAACACAATTTAGAGGTTATCGATATTTTTAATGAAGATGCTACTTTAAATAGTTTCGGATTACATTACGAAGGAAAAGATCGATTTGTTGTAAGAAAAGAAATTTCAAAAGAATTAGAAGAAAAAGGGTTTTTAATAAAGACTGAAACACATATTAATAAAGTTGGTACGTCTGAACGTACAAAAGCAGTTATCGAACCTCGTTTAAGCGACCAATGGTTCTTGAAAATGGAAGAGTTGGTAAAACCAGCTATCGAAGCTGTTTTAGGTGAGAATTCAGAAATCAATTTATATCCTAAAAAATTCGAGAATACCTACAGACATTGGATGGAAAATATTCGTGATTGGAATATTTCTCGTCAATTACGTTGGGGCCAACAAATTCCAGCATACTACTATGGAGATGGAAAAGAAGATTTTGTTGTTGCTGTAACTAAAGAAGAAGCGTTAAAATTAGCAAATCAAAAATTAGCTGTCACCTCGAGCGTAGTCGAGAGGTCTCTAGGTATGGAAGATTTGCGTCAGGATACTGATGCGCTAGACACTTGGTTTTCTTCTTGGTTATGGCCAATGAGTGTGTTTGATGGCATTAGGAATCCTGAAAACGAAGAAATAAACTATTATTATCCAACAAACGACTTGGTTACAGGTCCAGATATTTTATTCTTTTGGGTAGCAAGAATGATTATTGCTGGTTACGAATACAAAGGTGAGAAACCTTTTAATAATGTGTACTTAACAGGTTTGGTTCGCGATAAGCAACGAAGAAAAATGAGTAAGTCGTTAGGAAACTCTCCTGATGCTTTAAAACTGATTGAAGATTATGGAGCAGATGGCGTTCGTGTTGGGTTACTATTAAGTTCTGCAGCAGGAAACGACTTGATGTTCGACGAAGCTTTATGTCAGCAAGGAAAAGGCTTTGCTAATAAAATATGGAATGCTTTTAGATTGGTTCAAGGTTGGGAAATTGATGAAAATATTCCACAGCCAAAATCAAGTGCAATTGCTATAGAATGGTTTGAATCTAAATTTCAAAAAACATTAATCGAGCTTGAGGACCATTATAGTAAATATCGATTGTCTGATGCTTTAATGTCAACCTATAAATTAGTTTGGGACGATTTTGCTTCTTGGTTATTAGAAATTGTTAAACCAGCCTATCAGCAACCTATTGATGCTAAAACACTAAAAAATGTTACTGCCATTTTTGAAGATATTTTAAAAATTCTTCATCCATTTATGCCTTTTCTTACTGAAGAAATCTGGCAATATATTTCTGAAAGAACACCAGAAAATGCTTTAATTGTAGCCAAATGGCCAGAAGCGAAACCAATTAATGACACTTTGATTTCAGAATTTGAGTTTACTCAAGAAGTCGTTTCAGGTATTAGAAACATTAGAAAAGAAAAGAACATAGCATTTAAAGATGCTATTGGTTTTTCAGTTATAAATAATGAAAATACATCAAACAGATTTGATGAGGTAATTGCAAAACTAGGAAATCTAGAATCTATCGAATATAGCTCAGAAGCTGTTGAAGGTGCTTTAACCTTTAGAGTGAAATCCAACGAATATTTTATTCCTATAGCTGGAGCCATTAATGTTGAAGAAGAAATTAAAAAACTATCAGAGGAGTTAAATTATACAGAAGGTTTCTTGAAATCTGTTCAAAAGAAATTAGCTAACGAACGTTTTGTAGCTGGAGCTCCAGAGCAAGTTATTGCTAACGAACGAAACAAAGAAGCAGACGCTTTAGCCAAGATTGAAACGTTAAAAGCGAGTTTAGCAACCTTAAAGTAATATGAAAAGAAAGACCTTATATGCAATTGCTGCAGTTTTGCTTTTAGGAGGTGTTTATTTTTATGAATTTTATTTAGAAGAAAAAGAACAACAAGAAATTGTAGACACTGGTAAAACAGTAAAACTAGATACTAACGAATTCTTTTTACCTACAAGTACAACAGGTCAAATAGTACATCATGAAGGTTATTCGTTATCTTATAGCGAACCTCATGAACAACCTGAATGGGTTGCTTACGAATTGAAACAAGAGCATCTATCTAACTCCAATTTTAAAAGACCTTATTTTGAAATTGATCCTGCTATAAAAACTGGAGCAGCACATTGGCGAAATTATAAAAAATCTGGTTTCGATAGAGGTCATTTGTGTCCAGCAGGAGATAGAGCATATAATCAGGAGTTATACAATGAAACGTTTTTAACTAGTAACATTAGTCCACAAAGACATGATTTTAATTCAGGGATTTGGAACACCTTAGAGCAAAAAGTAAGATATTGGGCAAGCAAATACAATGGCGTTTATGTTATAACAGGTGGTATTTTAGAAGAAAACTTGAAATCTATTGGTAGCGAGCAAGTAGCTATACCAAACCAGTTTTATAAAATATTGATAGATAACAATACAGGTAAAACAAAAATGATTGCTTTTTTGATGCCTCACGAAAATTCTAGCCTGCCTTTATATGAATTTGTGGTGTCTGTAGATTCTATTGAAGAACTCACAGGAATAGATTTCTTTCCAGAATTAGAAGACTCTATAGAAAACAAACTAGAAGCTTCAGTAGATTATAAAAATTGGAGTTTTAATTGAAACCTAAATGTCATGCTGAGCACACTTGTTGACCAAAATTATTGTGAATGTGGAGTCGAAGCATCTTAATTTATAGATTCTTCATTTCATTCTGAATGACATTATTTAAACTTGCTAAATATTCCTTGCCAACGAAGATTTCTAATAAAAGCACCTTGTTCTTCTGAAACTAAAAACGAAAGCCTTTCTTTTTTCGCTTTAAAAAAACCAGCCATATAATCTTTAAACAAACTATAACTTCCTTTTTTGTAAGCCAATTTCAATGCTGAAATAAGCGTAATAACAAATCCATAACGCATTTTATACATGGCTTCACCTTGTAAATGTTTTGATGCTTTGTTGTAACCAATTCCAGTAGGTTTTAAGTGCTTTACATGAAGCGTCTCATCTGTTAATAATTCCCAACCATAAAATTTGGCAAGCAGCTCATCAATCGTGTCCCAGCCCATAGATGGTTTTAGTTTTCCAATCTCAAGAAAACATGCTTTTTTATAGGCTTTTAACGCACCTCGAATGTGGTCTTTTCTAGTTAGATTTTCTAAAACCCATTGACTGTCTTTCTCTATATAGCAAAATCCAGAAGCCATGCCTAATTTGTCATTTTCTTTAAAATGAAAGGCTAATTGTTCTAAATAATTATTCGGAAAAACTAAATCTGCATCAAACTTGCAAATCACATCATAAGTGTCATCTAGTAATTGATATCCTTTATAAAAGGCATGGATGATTTTAGAACCTGGAAGATGTTTGTCTGATGAGGTTGTATTTACTAATGAAATCCATGGATATTTTGAAGTGAATTCTTCAACAATCTGTTGTGTTACATCCGTTGAGTTATCATTCACTACAATCACTTGTTTTGGTAAAAGTGTTTGTGTTGCCAAAGAATCTAAAGTTTGCTTGATGCAAGCTTCTTCATTGTGGGCTGGAATGATAATATAAAAGTTCAAGGTTTAAAGTTTAAAATACAAAGTTAAACTCTTTCAGCATAAACAATGTAATATCTTGGTGTAAACCATCTTAAAATGGGTCTAATTCCAATTTTTTTTGTTGGATTCGTCCATTTTTTTCGGTCTATTATTTTCCAGCCAGATTTTTCTAAAATCCAGTCGAATTGCCAATCTTCAAACTCATGAAAATGCCTGTCTCTCATATCTGTTTTACTTCTGTAAGCTGAAGAAAACCATAATTTTAATGGAACACTCGCAACAAGTTTATCAGCTTTTATAGATTTTAATACAGTGAATGGTGAGAGAAGGTGTTCGAAAATTTCAAAGGCAGTTACAACATCAGCAGTTGAATTCTTAACAATAGTAGTGTCTAGGTCTAAATCCTCTCCTTGCGTATTTTCAACAGAAAAACCCTGTTGCTTCATGATTTCAGTAAATGGGTTTTCAACTCCTAAATCTAAAATATTAGAATCAGTTGAAACATGCTTTTTTAAAAATTGCGCTGTATGTTTAAAACGTTTATTTGGAAAAGTATTTTCGTACATATTTATTTCCCGAGCCATCGGGAATCTCTCTAAATTAACATTTGTAAATAATAGCATTGATATTCATTCCAGCTCCAACACTAGCAAACATAATGAGATCACCTTCTTTAATTTCTTGATTTTCAAGTTCTCCTTTTAAAATCAAGTCATATAAAGTAGGAACTGTGGCTACACTAGAATTTCCTAATTTATTTATTGTCATTGGCATAATGCCTTGAGGCATTTCTAAATTATACAGTTTATAAAAGCGTTGCACAATGGCTTCATCCATTTTTTCGTTAGCTTGATGGATAAGAATTTTCTTTAAATCTCCAATTTCGTAACCACTATTATCTAGACAAGATTTCATGGCTGCAGGAACGTTATTAAGAGCAAATTCATAAATTTTTCTACCATACATTTTAATATATCGACGCTTGTCTGCAATTTCAGGATGGTTTGTTTCACCAAAATAAATAAAGTGAGCCTCATCTAATGCATACGTAGCGCTTTCATGTGTTAAGATACCACCTTCGTTAGTGTTTTCTTCAACTATAACTGCACCAGCTCCATCGCTATATATCATGGAATCTCTATCGTGTTTATCAACCACTCGAGATAAGGTTTCGGCACCAATAACTAAGCATTTTTTTGCAATGCCAGATTTTATAAAAGCATTGGCTTGAATGACTCCCTCAATCCAACCAGGACAACCAAATAAGACATCATAACCTACACATTTTGGATTATTAATCCCAAGAAGATGCTTCACTCTAGAAGCAATACTTGGAACAGTATCGCTTTGTTCAGCGTTGTGTTTAACATCTCCATAATTATGTGCAACAATAATATAATCGATGTCTTCTTGATTAATTTGAGCATTTTCTATGGCTTTTTGAGCTGCAAAAAATGCGATATCTGAAGTGTTTAAATGATTTTCGACATAACGTCGTTCTCCAATTCCAGTAATAGCTTTGAATTTCTCAATAATAATTTCATTTTCATGAATTATTTTTGAGCCATCATCGTTTAGAAATTCATGCTGATTAAAATCTTCATTCTTTTCTATATTGTTTGGAATATAACTTCCAGTACCTGTAATTTTTGTTGCCATTATTTTGCTATTAATTTATTAGGCTAATGCTAAATTAATCATTATAAAATTGTTAACGTATTCATTTTTCAAATATTAGCCATTATTTGTCAAATTCGCATTAAAACTTGGTTTCATTATTTTTCCTTCAATAAAAAAGCCCTCATTTTAAGGACTTTTTTAATTAAAAGATAATTTTTACTTAGGCATCCATATACTCTTCAATTGGAGCACAAGTACATATTAAGTTTCTGTCTCCATAAGCATCATCCACACGTCTAACACTTGGCCAGAATTTATTTTCTTTCACATATTCTAATGGAAATGCTGCTGTTTCTCTTGAATATGGCATCAACCATTCAGTAGCTGTTAGCATTTCTAAAGTATGAGGTGCATTTTTTAAGATATTATTATCATCTTCTTTTGAAGAGTCATCAATTTCTTTTTTAATTGAAATCATAGCATCACAAAAACGATCCATTTCAGCTTTGCTTTCACTTTCTGTAGGTTCTATCATTAGAGTTCCTGCAACTGGAAAAGAAACTGTTGGTGCATGAAAACCGTAGTCCATTAATCGTTTTGCTATATCAGTTACTTCTATGCCATTGTCTTTAAAAGCTCTACAATCAACAATCATTTCGTGAGCAGCACGACCACATTCTCCAGAATATAAGGTATCAAACTGGCCTTGTAAACGTTGCTTGATATAGTTAGCGTTTAAGATGGCAATTTTTGTAGATTGTGTTAAACCTTCTGCACCTAACATTTTTATGTAAGCATAAGAAATTAAACACACTAAAGATGAACCGTAAGGAGCTGCAGAAATAGCAGAAATAGCTTTTTCTCCACCAGTTTTTATAATAGGATTACTAGGTAAAAAAGGAACCAATTGTTTGGCAACGCAAATAGGGCCAACTCCAGGGCCACCACCTCCATGAGGAATAGCAAAAGTTTTATGTAAATTTAAATGACAAACATCTGCACCAATATTTCCAGGATTAGTTAACCCAACTTGAGCATTCATGTTTGCTCCATCCATATAAACTTGACCTCCATTATCATGAATTATCTTAGTTACTTCTTTAATAGCAGATTCATAAACGCCATGAGTAGATGGATATGTTACCATTAAACAAGATAAATTGTCTTTGTAAAACTCTGCTTTTTCACGTAAATCTTCAACATCAATATTTCCTTTTTCGGTAGATTTAGTAACAACTACTTTCATTCCAGCCATAACAGCACTTGCAGGATTTGTTCCATGTGCAGAAGAAGGAATTAAACAAATATTTCTATGATCATCTCCACGAGATTCATGATATGCTTTAATTACCATAAGTCCAGCAAACTCGCCATTAGCACCAGAGTTTGGTTGTAGAGACGTGCCAGAAAAACCAGTAATTTCTGTTAATTGGTCTTCTAATTCTTTTAAAATTGTTTGATATCCTTGTGCTTGCTCAATAGGAACAAAAGGATGAATGCTTCCCCAATTTGGTGAACTTAGTGGCAACATTTCTGCTGCTGCATTTAATTTCATGGTACAAGATCCTAATGAAATCATGGAATGATTTAAGGACAAATCTTTACGCTCTAATTTTTTAATGTATCTCATTAATTCAGTTTCTGAATGATGTGAATTAAAGATGTCTAAGCTTAAGAAATCAGATTTTCTTTGAAGACTTTCAGAAATATGATTTGCTTCTGAAAGTGATGATATTTTAATTGTTTCTGTTCCTGTTGCTTCTGCAAAAATAGCTACAATTTCATTCGCGTTTTTAAGCGTTGTAGTTTCATTTATTGAAATGGTAACTGTATTGGCATCTGGATAAAAGAAATTAACTTCATGCTTTTCTGCAATCGTTTTTATTTTTGTTGCATCGGCTTGAATATTAAGCGTATCGAAAAATGAGGTGTTAGTTTGTTTAAAACCTGATTCTTCTAAACTACTTGAAATACTAGAAGCTGTATTATGAACTTTTTTAGCTATAAATTCCAATCCTTTTGGACCATGATAAACGGCGTACATTCCAGCCATAACAGCTAGCAATACTTGTGCAGTACAAATGTTTGATGTTGCTCTGTCTCTTTTTATATGTTGCTCACGTGTTTGTAACGCCATACGTAAGGCTCTGTTTCCATTAACGTCTTTAGTAACACCAATAATCCGTCCTGGAATATCTCTTTTGTAAGCTTCCTTTGTTGCAAAATACGCAGCATGAGGCCCACCATAACCCATTGGTATACCAAAACGTTGTGTAGTTCCAACCACGACATCTGCACCAAATTTACCTGGAGCTTCCAGCATAACAAGACTTAAAATATCTGCAGCTACTGCTACTTTTATTTGAGCATTATTAGCTTTTTCAATAAAGGATTTAATGTCTGTTATTTGGCCGTTTTTACCAGGATATTGTAGAATGGCTCCAAAATATTCTGAAGAAAAATCGAATGAGTCTTCGTTTCCAACAACTAATTCAATTCCAATTGGATTTGCTCTTGTATGTAATAAAGATAATGTTTGAGGTAAAATATTTTCAGAAACAAAAAACTTATTGACACCTGCTTTTTTCTGATTACGTTCTCTAACAGCAAATAATAAACTCATTGCTTCTGCTGCTGCTGTACTTTCATCCAAAAGAGATGCATTTGCCAATTCCATTCCTGTTAGGTCTGTAACCATGGTTTGGAAGTTTAATAAAGCTTCTAAACGACCTTGAGCAATTTCTGCTTGATAAGGTGTATATGCTGTATACCAACCTGGATTTTCAAGAACATTTCTTTGAATAACTGGAGGTAAAATAGTTGGGTGATATCCAAGTCCTATATATGTTTTGTAAGTTTTGTTTTGCTTAGAAAGTTCATGAATATGTGTTAAATATTCCTGTTCGCTCATTGGTTCGTCCAGATTAAGTGGCTTTTTTAACTTAATGTCATCTGGAAGTGTTTCAAATATTAGTTGATCTAATGAGTCTACACCAATTGTTTTAAACATTTTTTTTTGGTCTTCCTCTCTTGGACCAATGTGGCGAAGTGCAAAATTAGTTGTGTTCATTAAATGAATGTTGTGTTTTAAGGCGCAAAATTACGTAATAATTCACGTTAAATTGTTAATGAAAACTAAAGTTTTTAACCAATTAAATAGGTTATTAACACTTTGCGTATTTTTGTTTTATGAGTTTTCTTAAAAAGATATTAGATTTTTATATAGATAGCAGTATTCATGTAGCATTAGCAGTATTTTCTTTGTCATTGATAACACTCATGGAATTTCATATTCCATATGATGAAGCCATCCTTTATTTTATTTTTTATGCCACCATTTCAGGTTATAATTTTGTAAAGTATTTTGGTTTGGCACGCTTCCACCATAGAAGTTTAACTCGTTGGCTCAAGCTAGTGCAAATATTCTCTTTGTTTTGTTTTGTGCTTATGTGTTATTATGCTTTTCAATTAGAGGTTAAAACGCTTATTATTATTATTGTTTTTGGATTGACCACTTTTTTATATGCTGTCCCTTTTTTGCCTAGTAAATTTTTTTATGATAGTCATAAAAACCTTAGAAGTATTAGTGGTTTAAAAGTATATATTATTGCTTTGGTTTGGTCTGGAGTAACGGTTCTATTACCATTAATAGATAATAACATTACTCTTAATGTGGATGTGCTTATTATTGCATTGCAAAGATTTATATTAGTTGTTGTTTTAATGTTCCCTTTTGAGATTAGAGATTTAAACTACGATAACCTGAAGTTAGCAACTATTCCTCAGCAAATAGGTGTTAAGAATACAAAAGTTATTGGCATTCTATTAATGATGGTATTCTTCTTTTTGGAATTTTTTAAAGATGAGATTAACGCTTATAGCATAATAGCATTATTAATAACCACTTTTATTACTATGTTGTTATTAATTTTTGCAAATAGAAATCAAGGAAGATATTATAGTGCTTTTTGGGTTGAATTGGTCCCAATATTCTGGCTTATATTAATGATGTTGTTTCTCTAGTTCTTCATGAAAAACTTCTTTTAATTCTTTTTTTTCAGAATTTTTCAGACATTCAATTTTAGAAGAGTTAATTGATTTTGTCAACTTTTTGTTTTTACTCACATAAGCTTGGGTTACATGGCACCAAAGATAACGAAGGTTTAGTTTGAGTTTTTCCCAAGATGTCGCTTCATTATATTGTGCCTTATCACAAATAAGTTTTGCCTCATCACATGAAATAAATAAAAAAGATTTATTTTTCATTACTATTTAAAACCAGTTTTTTTCCATACACTCTGCCATTGCTATTCTAGCTCTATGAATAATTACCCAAAGGTTAGACGAAGTGATGTTTAATTCATTACAAATAGTTTCAGTTTCTAGTTTTTCAATAGTTTTCATTCTAAAAACTGTTGCTTGTTTTTTAGATAGTTTGTCTAAACAGCCAAAAATAGCATCACCAAGTTCTTGATTAATAATTTTGTCTTCTGCAGTTTGATATTGGGCGTCTGCAACTCGTTCTTCTAACCAATTACCTTCTATGTCATCATCAGATTTAAAATCCATTCTAACTTCGGCTTTTCCTTTTTTAGAATTTATTTTTCTGTAATGATCAATTATTTTTCGTTTTAAAATTGAAATTAGCCAAGTTCGTTCGCTCGCTTCACCTTTAAAATTTTTCATTGATTTCAAACTAGCAAAAAATGTGTCCTGAACCAAATCCTTAGCAATTTCCCTGTCGTTTACACGAGTAATGGTAAAATTGTATAAGTAATCTGAATATCGGTCAATCCACTTATTCGGATCTAATTGGTGTTTGGACATTCTCTAACTAGCTTTTTATCAAAAATAAGGTATTTTTTATAAAGTGATAAGCACAAATAATTAATTTCTATCAATAGTTATATTGACATTAATATCGTCTTTCTCTACATTCTCATCATATTTTAATACAAATCGTTCTACTTTTTCTGGAATTAGTAGGCAGTCTTTAAGTGTTTTATCTTGAATCAGTTTTTTGATGAGTAATTTTTTAGTGAAAATGTAAGATTTTGAAGTAAACGATTGTTTGCTATCTAAGAAGGTTATTTTAGTATACAGGCTTCCATATTTACTATCGTGAATAAATTTAAGGAAGATAATTTCGTTATCATTTAAATCGTAAAACGATACATTGTTGGCATCTCCTCCAATAGTAAGGCATTCTTTACTATCAACATAAGCGACACCTTTTTTAATTTTAATATTTTGAGCATTAACAAAGCAAACTGAAAACACTATAAAAATAAAGCTATATAATAATTTGTATTTCATTATTTGAGTTTGATTAATTTTTTATTAAACCAGCACGTTTTAGTAATGCTTCTGGTTTTGGTTCTTGTCCTCTAAAACGTTTGTAAAGTGTCATTGGGTCTTCGGTTCCACCTTGAGAAAGCACATTGTTTTTAAATTTTGTTGCTACCTCTTTGCTAAAAATGCCTTCTTCTTTAAAATATTCAAAAGCATCTGCATCTAAAACTTCAGCCCATTTGTAACTGTAATATCCTGCTGAATAACCTCCTTGAAAAATATGAGAAAATGATGTGCTCATACAATTTTCTGCCACATCTGGATACAGTTTTGTGTTTTCAAAAGCTTTCTCTTCGTGTTTTTTTACATTTTTTATTGTCTCTGGCGATTCGCCAGCATGCCAATTCATATCTAACAAGCCGAAACTTATTTGACGTAAAGTCTGCATGCCTTCATGAAACGTTGAAGAGGCTTTAATTTTTTCAATTAATTCCATAGGAATTAGGTCTCCAGTTTCAAAATGTGTTGCAAATAACTCTAAGGCTTCTTTTTCGTAACACCAGTTTTCTAATACTTGACTTGGTAACTCTACAAAGTCCCAAAAAACACTGGTTCCAGAGATACTAGGATAAGTTGTGTTAGCTAACATGCCATGAAGCGCATGGCCAAATTCATGAAACAACGTAGTAACTTCATTAAAAGTTAAAAGTGAAGGTTTACTTTTTGTAGGCTTGGTAAAATTACAAACAATGGAAATATGTGGACGTGAGTTCTTACCATTTTTAATGTATTGTGGTTTGTACGATGTCATCCAGGCACCATTTCGTTTTCCTGGTCTTGGAAAAAAATCTGCATAAAAAATAGAAACTAATTCTCCTTTATCATTAGTAACTTTATAAGTAAAAACATCTTCATGATATTTGTCTATGGTAGAAATTTCTTCAAAATGTAAACCATAAAGTTTTTCTGAAATATTAAAAACACCATCAATCACGTTTTCAAGTTTGAAATAGGGTTTTAGTTTCTCGTCGTCTAAATTGAATAATTTCTGCTTTAATTTTTCAGCATAATAAGACGCATCCCATTTTTGAAGTTGATCTATATTATCTAATTCTTTTGCAAAAGATTCAAGTTCTTTATATTCTTTTAAAGCTGCTGGTTTTGCTTTTTCCAAAAGTTCATTTAAAAAAGCTTCTACCTTTTCAGGAGTTTTAGCCATGCGTTCTTCTAGTACAAAATGCGCATGCGTATTATAACCTAGTAATTGGGCTCTTTGGTAGCGAAGTTTTGCGATTTGTAAAACATTATCCTGATTGTCTAATGCGTCATTTTTAAAGGCTTTTGCTCCAGAAGCTATGGCTAGTTTTTTTCGTAATTCACGATTGTCAGCATAAGTCATAAATGGAATATAACTTGGGTAATCTAAGGTTATTAACCAGCCTTCTTTATTTTTTGATTCTGCTAATTGTTGTGCAGCTTCTTTTGCTCCATCAGGTAATCCAGACAAATCAGCTTCGTTAGTAATTAGCATCTCAAATTTGTTAGTTTCTGCTAATACATTTTCGCCAAACTTGAGTTTTAGTTTGCTTAATTCCTTATCAATGGTTCTTAATTGCTGTTTTTTATCTTCTGGTAAATTAGCACCATTTCTAGAAAAGCTTTTGTATTTTTTGTCTAATAGCGTTTTTTGTTCAGTAGTTAAATTCAGCGTGTTTCTTTCTTCGTAGACTGATTTAATACGCTTAAAAAGAATTTTGTTTAAAGTTATGTCGTTACTGAATTCAGATAAAAGAGGAGAGACTTCTTGTGCTATTTTCTGAATTTCTTCATTTGTTTCAGCCGAATTCAAATTAAAAAAGATGCTTGAAATTCTATCTAATTCTTTGCCTGAAAAATCTAATGCTTCAATAGTATTTTTAAAAGTCGGTTTTTCAGAATTATTTGTAATAGCATTGATTTCTTTTCTTGCTTTTTCTATAGCTTTTTTAAAGGCAGGAAAAAAATGCTCATTTTTGATTTTAGAAAATGGCGCTGTATGAAACTGTGTGTCAAATGGTTTATTAAGAATGTTCATTTAAGGGATTTATCTATAAAAAAATCAATGTCACATTTTTCTTGCTAAAAGATTGATTTTCTGATTATTAACTTTATTTTAAGAGTCAAATTGGATTTATGTACTACTTTTGCATCAGATTTTTCATGAGAGTTTTAAGTGACTCTTTTAAATAAATTGATTAATAGCGTTTAAAACCTCGATTTAACATCGAGGTTTTTTATTTTAAGTCTTTTGCTGATTCAAAAACTTTAGCTTTTAGACCTTCTTTATAAAGAATAATTTTGTCTAAAACACATTTGTCTGAACTACCAATAATTTGTGCAGCTAAAATACCTGCATTTTTGGCTCCATTAAGAGCTACAGTTGCCACTGGAACGCCTCCAGGCATTTGTAAAATAGATAAAATAGAATCCCATCCATCTATTGAATTACTGCTTTTTACAGGAACTCCAATAACTGGGAGTGGAGATAAAGAAGCTATCATTCCAGGTAAATGTGCTGCGCCACCTGCTCCAGCTATAACAACTGAAAACCCACGTGTATGAGCATTTTTTCCGTAATCAAATAATTTTTCTGGAGTTCTATGTGCAGAAACAATATCAATTTCTATTTCGATATCAAAACCATTTAAAATGTCTATTGCGTCTTGCATGACTGGAAGATCGCTTTTGCTTCCCATGATAATTCCTACTTTGCTCATAAACTGATGCTTTTGTCAGGTCGAGCGCAGTCGAGACCTTTTTCAATTTAAATTTTATAATAATCTCTCGACTGCGCTCGAGGAGACATTATTTACTTATAACTTTAATCGTATTTTTTACTTCTTCGGCAATCTTTCTTGCTTCATTTAAATCTTCATTTACTATGGTAACATGTCCCATTTTTCTAAAGGGCCTGGTTTGCTTCTTTCCATAAATGTGTGGCGTTACTCCTGGCATTTTCATAATAGCTTCAATATTTTGATAAACTACATTTCCAGTATGTCCTTCAGCACCAACCAAATTTACCATAATTCCACCAACCTTACTATTGGTTTTCCCTAATGGGAGATTTAAAATGGCTCTTATGTGTTGTTCAAATTGCGACGTGTAACTAGATTCTATAGTATGATGGCCAGAATTATGAGGTCTTGGAGCCACTTCATTAACTAAAATATGATTGTCTTTTGTTTGAAACATTTCTACAGCTAATATACCTACATGATTAAAGGCTTCAGATACTTTTAGAGCCGTTTCTATAGCTTTTTTAGCTACTTTTTCATCTATTCTTGCAGGACAAATAACATATTCTACTTGATTAGCTTCAGGATGAAATTCCATTTCTACAACAGGGTAAGTAGCAATTTCTCCATTGAAATTTCTGGCAACAATAACGGCTAATTCATTTTTAAATGGAACTAACACTTCTGTGATACATTCTACATTTGGTAACTCTTTTAAATCGGCTTCCGTCCTAATAATTTTCACACCATTCCCATCATAACCAAACTGAGCACTTTTCCAAACAAAAGGAAATTCTAATCCTCCATTGTGTATAGCATCTATAATTTCGGAAGCATAAGCAAATCTGGAGAAATCAGCTGTAGGAATCTCATGATCTTTATAAAATAATTTTTGTTTGGCTTTGTTTTGAATTGTCCTTAAGGTCTTAGAAGAAGGATACACCTTTACACCTTCTTTTTCTAAAGTTTCTAGAGCATCAGTGTTCACGTTTTCAATTTCAAAAGTAAGTACATCTACTTGTTTGCCAAAATTGTAAACAGCATCATAATCCATTAAATCTCCTAATTGAAACTCATTACAGGCTATCTTGCATGGAGCTTCATTACTAGCGTCTAAAACAGTAGTATAGACGTCAAATTTTCTGGTATCGTAAAGTAACATTTTACCTAATTGTCCACCTCCAAGAATACCAAGTTTAAAAGTTGAAGAGAAAAGATTCATTGGTTACAATTTCCACAAAAGTACAAATCAAAACCCTTTGAAAAAACTAAAACGGAAACTATCTAAAATAGAATTCGTAAAACGGTAACCAAATGATTATCTTTGCATTTCTAAAAAAAATCAAAACAAGTGATTAAGCTTCACGATTTACAATTCAAGCCATTTATTTCTGAAGAAGAAATTCAGAAGACTGTTCAACGAATGGCAAAAGAAATAGCTAATAATCTTAAGGATGAAGTGCCTGTATTTATAGGCATTTTAAATGGCTCATTTATGTTTGTAAGCGATTTTGTTAAATTATATCCAAAACCTTGTGAAGTCACGTTTATTAAATTGGCTTCTTATGAAGGTGTAAAGTCAACAGAAGACATTCAACGTTTAATAGGTTTAACTCAGGATTTAAGTGGTAGAACAGTTGTTATTTTAGAAGATATTATAGATTCTGGAAATACGCTTGAGGAAGTTCATAGAATTTTTAAAAATGAAAATGTTAAACAACTTATAATTGCTACGTTATTTTACAAACCGGTAGCTTATAAAAAAGATTTTAAACTACATTATGTAGGTATTGAAATACCTGATAAATTTATAGTTGGCTATGGATTAGACTATAACGGATTGGGAAGAGATTTACCTGAAATATATCAATTAAAAACAACACAACACATGACAAATATAGTGCTATTTGGACCTCCTGGAGCCGGAAAAGGAACACAAGCAAACTTTTTAAAAGAGAAATATAGTTTAGTACATATCTCTACAGGAGATGTGTTTCGTTTTAATATTAAAAATGAAACAGCTCTTGGAATGATTGCTAAATCTTATATGGATAAAGGCGAGCTAGTTCCAGACCAAGTAACAATAGATATGTTAAATGCAGAAGTTGAAAAAAATGCTGATGCTAATGGATTTATTTTCGATGGGTTTCCAAGAACAAATGCTCAAGCAGATGCATTAGATAAATTAATGGATAGTAAAGATTCTCAAATTAATGCTATGGTTGCTCTAGAAGTTGCAGACGAAATATTAGTGGAACGTTTACTTGAACGTGGCAAAACAAGTGGTCGTGCTGATGATGCAGATGAAAGTATTATTAGAAACAGAATTAAAGAGTATTATACCAAAACAGCGATATTAAAAGATTACTATTCTGCACAAAATAAATATTTTGGAGTAGATGGCGTTGGAAGTATAGAAGATATCACCAAACGTTTAAGTACTGTTATTGATAAGTTATAATCTATAGCTTTCAATCAAGTAATTTCATAAATTTATTTTTTAATAACTACCCATTCTGTGGGCAATAGATATGACAGAAGGAAACTTTGTTGACTACGTAAAATTGCACGTGTCTTCTGGTAAAGGAGGTAAGGGTTCTATGCACTTACATCGTGAGAAATTTATTGAGAAAGGTGGGCCAGATGGAGGAGATGGTGGTCGTGGAGGTCATGTAATTATGAGAGGTAATTCTAATTTATGGACACTTTATAATTATAAATTTAAAAGGCATTTTAGAGCCGAACATGGTGAACATGGAAGCAAGAGTAGAAGTACTGGAGCAGATGGAGCAGACGTGTATATGGATGTGCCACTAGGGACACTAGTAAGAGATAGAGAAACCAATGAAGTCATATTTGAAATTACTGAAGATGGCGAAGAAAGAATTATTGCCAAAGGTGGTATGGGAGGACGAGGTAACTGGCACTTTAAAACACCTACAAACCAGACACCAAGATATGCACAACCAGGAACTCCAGGTGAAGAAATAGATGTTATTTTAGAACTTAAAGTACTGGCTGATGTTGGTTTGGTTGGATTCCCAAATGCTGGAAAATCTACCTTGCTATCAGTAGTTAGTTCTGCAAAACCTAAAATAGCAGATTACGAGTTTACAACTCTTAAACCTAATCTGGGAATTGTAGAGTATCGAGATTTTAAGTCCTTTGTTATGGCAGATATTCCTGGTATTATTGAAGGAGCTGCCGAAGGGAAAGGGCTTGGGCATTACTTTTTAAGACATATAGAACGTAACTCAGTGTTGCTTTTTTTAATACCTGCTGATGCGAACGATATTAGAAAACAATACGATATTCTTCTAGACGAATTAAAACGCTACAATCCTGAAATTCTTGACAAAGAACGCTTAATTGCTATTTCAAAAAGCGATATGTTAGATGAAGAATTAAAAGCAGAACTAAAAGCAGAACTTGACGAAACTCTTCCTGTTGATTTTATGTTTATCTCATCAGTTGCTCAACAAGGTATTACTGAATTGAAAGATAAACTTTGGAAAATGCTTCAAGCATAATTTTATATAAAATAGTGCATTAAAAGTATTGTTTAGTATAATGATAATGCAGCAAGTAAGTTTTTTTAATTTTTGTTCAAGTATTTATTTCAGTTCGTACATTTACCTTTGAAAGCATACCTCATTTTAAATCCTGAAATACGTTCTATTGTATGATTTTATTTATTTATTCTTTGCATTTTCAGCCATATTAAGCCCTTTTTAATATCTTGCATTTGCAAAACCTAAGATGTAATCGTTATTTAACAGCTACATTTTTTAATAATCCCGTAACAGACCTAGCTTTAGGTTATTAAAATAATCTTATGAAAATAGCTTCCAAACTAGCAAATTTAAAAGCTTTATTAATCTTCTTATTTTTATTTTTTCTTACTTTTTTTAATGTTCATGCTCAAGAATTAAATACTCAAATTAAAGATAGTACTGTAATAGAGGATATTTCAATAAATATAAATGACATTCCTAGTGAAACTGAAAGGTTAAGCCAACGAATTACTAAGTTAAAAGAAATATTAAAACCTAGTGCAAAAATATCTGACGTAGACTCATTATTAGTGATTACTTCTTTAGAGGTTAATGCTAAAAGTGACTCATTATATAAAAAGCTGAATGAATTTTCAAGAAGAGAATTAAAAGGAAAAAAGACAATTTGGAATAATTATCACTATTTGCTTAAAGAATACCAAGATATTCTTAAAAACCGAACTGATGATTTAAGTGAAATTAATGATGAAATTGTACATGAAATAGCTAAGTTTAATAAAACAAAAGAGAAACTTATAAGCTCAGGGAGTTCAAATGATGTATATAAAGGCTTAGATCAAATTATTCTCTCGTTGCAAGATGTATTAGAAGTCATCCATTCAAGGCTAGATGCTATTTTTACTGTTCAAAACAGATTAACTGAAGTTGTATTAATGATTGATGAGGTTATTTCTGAAATAAATATTGTAGAATCGCAAATACAAAAGAATTATTTTGTTATAGATAATCCTTCTATTTGGCATTCTGAAATTAAAGGAACTTTTAAAAAGGATTCAACCAAAATAACTAATACGATTAATGTTAGGGAATCAGTTTCAAAAAATTTACGGAAAAGTAAAGAACAAATAATAGAGTTTATAATATTAAACAAAATAACTTTCATACTTCAAATCGTATTTATTCTTTCCCTTTTTATTATAATGCTACTTGTTAATAAGATTTGGAAGAATGAATTAGTTGAAATTTCTAACCCTATAGAGATACAATCAAAAACAGTTCTTTCTCACCCAATAGCTTCATCAATTATTGCTGGAGTTTTAATATCTACTTTTTTCTATGATTCAATTATACCTCCATTAGTTGAAATATATATTCTACTAATTTTAATTGGCACTTTCTTTTTATTACCAAAATTAACAAATAGGAGATTTAATGTTTTTCTTGCTTTAATATTCTTAACCTATTTCATTCAAATTTTTCAAGCATATATTGGCGTTGTAGGTAAAGCAATAAGATGGTTAATGATTTTTAATGCTATTATATTAATTATAGCGTTTATCTATGGTAAAAAAACAATAAAAAAATCACCAAATCATTTTAGACATATTTACCGAGTTTTTAATCTTACTGCTCCTATATATATGTTTTTTTTAATTATTTCTATTATAGCTAATGTTATAGGAATGACAGCTTTATCAAGGTTATTAGCCATTGGTGTACTTTCTTCTACACTAATTGGTATAGTAGTATATCTTACAGTAAAAGTTATAACGAGTCTTATCGTAATTTTATTTAAACTTAGGATATCTTCTAATATAGAAACAATTACAACTATAGTAAATGCAACTCATAAAAGAATTCAACCAATTTTATTATGGATTGGTTTTTTTGTTTGGTTAAACTTTACAATTAAAGGTTTTGATTTGTACAATTTATTAAGTTCAAAATTAAATGAACTTATGGCTTTGAAGTGGGAAATTGGAGAGAGTGTCATTTCATTGGGAGGGATATTAGCTTTCTTAGGAATTTTTGTAATTACAATTTTAATTGCAAAATTAATTGCCAATATTTTACAAGATGATTGGATGATTAATATGCTGCCACGAGGATTGGCTTCTGCCATCTCATTGCTTTTAAGAATTATAATAGTAAGTATTGGGTTTTATATAGCAATTACTGCAGCAGGAATAGATTTAAGTAAATTAGGGTTTATTATAGGTGCTTTAGGTGTTGGAATCGGTTTTGGATTACAAAATGTTGTATTAAATTTTATATCAGGTCTTATACTTGCTTTTGAAAGACCCATCAATATTGGGGATAGTATTAAAGTTGACCAAGAGTTTGGTGTTGTAACAAACATTGGTGTTAGATCAAGTACAATAAAATCTTACTCTGGCTATGAGTCAATAATACCTAATGCAGATTTAATATCTAAAAAGGTAAATAATTACACTCTTTCTAATAGAGACAGAAGAAGTAAAATTTATATGAAAACAGCTCCAAATGTAGAGCCTAATGAAATAATTGAGCTCTTTAATCAAATAGCATCAAATCATCCAAATGTATTTGAAGACCCCTTGCCAAAAACTTATTTTTATGGATATGACCCAGACGGAAATTTAAGTTTTGCTCTTATGTATTGGTCTACATTTTCAGATACACTAAAGACAGATAGTGCACTTGCATTAGAAATATTTGCAACATTAAAAGAAAAAGGAATACAAGCACCAACTCCAATAAGACGCATTATTAATGAAAGTTAACTAATTATATTAATTTACTTTTTAGCGCATCAAAGAAGAATTAATTGCTCATCAATACTCATGTTTTATAAGTAAAAAAATCTAATTTATTTCCAATTACTTCTCCTAATGCTTGATTTATTGCCATTCACGGAAAGTCATTCCAACGGAAATTATATCTTCAATACTAACAAAATCTGTTGACAATAAAACCACTGATAAAAAATTGGATAATAGTTTTAATGAGTATTTCTTATCTTTAAAAGAAAAATGAAAAAACTAGCTCCAATATTTTTTCTACTTGTCTTGATTTCTTGTGGTGTAACAGTTAACTACGATTACGAGAAAAACACCGATTTTTCTAAATATAAGTCCTACAGCTATTTTTCAAACATGAATACAGGTTTGAGCGAATTAGATTCTAATCGTTTTTTTAATGCTTTAGATGATGCCATGGCGTTAAAAGGATTCACGCTTTCTGAAGATTCCGATTTTATTATCAATATTGAAAGTTCCACATATCAAGAAGCACAAAGTAGTTCTTCTGTAGGAGTTGGTGTTGGAAGTGGAGGTGGAGGCATTTCAGTTGGAATTCCAATAGGTCAAGAAAGTTTAATGAGACAAATTGTATTCGATTTTGTTGATGCAACAACCAATCAATTGTTTTGGCAAGCTATTAGTAGTGAAGCAGATGTGCCTAGAGATAATCCTGAAGAACGTGAAGAGAAATTTCGACAAGTAGTTACTAAAGTTCTGGAAGGATTTCCACCTAAGAAAAAGTAACCTTTCTCTTACAAGCACCTGGATTAGACCTGAATTAGACCTGAATTAGACCTGAATGAAACCTTAATTAGACCTTAAAAAACGATTACCAAAAGAATAAAACCGAATTGATAGGTCGAGCGCAGTCGCAACCTCATTAATAAACAGAACTTGAAGTTCTCGACTTTAGTTTATTTTGAGCACAGTCTAAAGGCTAGAACAGACATAAAAAGACTACCAGAAGAATAAAAAAAAAGAGGCTTTAAGCCTCTTTTTTAATACATGTATTAATTAATGGAGCAAATCTTTATACTTGTCTTTATAGCCATATAGAGCTATAATGTTTAATACTAATAAAACAATGGCTCCAGCGCTATTAGCTGGATCTAAAGTTAAATGAAAAAGCACTGCATTAATAGAGATACTCATGAGTATCAATGTCATTAAAGCACCAAACTTGTTAAGTAATAGAGCAATTCCAGCAGCAATTTCTACAATTCCAACTAGCATAAGTGTTTTGGAGTTAACTAAAGCTCCAAAATAGGCTCCAGCATCTCCTGTTGGATGATCCATTGGAATAAAATTGAAAAACTTATTTAAACCGAAAACTAAGATAAAAACCCCAAGCAGGATTCTTAAAACCATGATGACTTTTGAATTCATAATATTTTGATTATTAGTTAGTAATACTAATTTAGGAAATATTTATTTCGCTAATATGTAACTTTTGTCGTGTTATAAACTAGTTATTAACAATTAGTCTTTAAGTACTTGAATTCTAACGCCTTCACTATGGCTGCTAAACTCTGGAGCGTACATGCTTTGAATAGTTGTAATCCCATTGCTCATGTTTCCAGCATTACTTACACGTAAATCGTATTCAAACACATAAACGCCTTTTGGTAAATAATCAAAAAAGAAGTTAGTAGCAGCATCTTTAGTGCTCTCATAATAACCCAAGCCATCTTGCCATTTGTATTGAGACAATACATTTATAGGTTCTAAGCCACTTGCTCTCATGTCTTTCATGTGAAGAAACTCCATGTCTCTATCGCTGGTTAATTCAATTCTTACACGAACTAAATTGCCAATTTTCAATTGAGTTTCGGTTGATATCTCAGAAATTTCTTCACCTAAATCTGTATTGGTTTTTAAGAAGAGTTTTTTCTTAAGTGTTAAAGGTGTTTCAGCTGAAGTAATCTTATCTAAATCTTCAAAATATTGCCAGTATAAACTTCCCCAAGCAATGCCTTCACCTTTTTTGGTTAAAGTCACTTCTGCCATGTCTGGTTTAATGTCTGAACCTGTCCAAGATGTTTTATAGTATCCAGTTCCAGCTTCTACTTTTACAGCTTCCAGTTTTGAAGGTTCTATGCTGTTGCCTCCTATTACCACATCTACCATGTCTGTTACAGACAGCCAATCACTTCCTTGAAGTAATAAAGCATAAACAGCTTCGGTTGTAGCTTTAGTGGTCTTCCATCTATTAGTTTGCTTGTTTTTTAGAAGCCAGATTTTTAGATTATCAATATCGTTTAGATTCTTCGCATCGCTTTGAAAAGCAGGTCCAACTTCGGCAAACGTTTCAATTAACAATGCTTGAGTTTCTATTGGAGCCTGATACCAATACCATGAAGACGTGTTTGCTTTCCAGTACATACCTAATTCGTGACTGGTAATACTATTCTCTTTTAAAGATTTTAAGATTTTTGAAGCAGTTGCATCATCTTCTAATCTATGCGATACTAATGCCATTAACCCTTTAGAATATAATGAACGGCTTTTCCAATATGTCTGAATTTGTGTTTGGTAGTATGCTATGATATCTTCTACTTTTTTCGATTTTTTAATCTCTGGATAAAAACTTCGCATGTATAAATAATGCAATTGCGTGTAGCTTAAATGGTCTTTAGATAAATCTGCTTTAGAATTGTATTTGGTGATGTCTTTGTATTCTTCAATAAACTCCTTGTCTAGATAAGATATGGCTTTATTAATTATAGATTCTTCACGATCGTTCTGAATGACATTTAGTTTATCCAGATGACCGAAACCAGTAATTATGTGTTGTGTAATATATCTATTTGGTCTGCCACCTTGGAACCAAGCCCAAGATCCATTACCCATTTGATTTTGCTTTAACTTGCGAATATTAGTCTCTAACTCGTTGGTCATTTTATTTAAATCGAATAATAAAGCAATGCGTTTCTTTTGTTCGGTTTCGCTTTCTGCATCACGTAACCAAGGCGTTTCTTCAATCAATATGGATTTTAATTCCTGATTCTTTTCTAAATTAGAAAGAAGCGCATCTGTATTTTTCCACTGATTAAAGACCTCTTGAATTCTTGGATTCGAATTCGCGATATGGCTAGCCAACGAATTCGCATAATATCTGCTAAAAACCTGCTCATTACAGTTGTAAGGATATTCCATTAAATATGGTAAAGCTTGTACTGCATACCAAGCAGGATTGGAGGTCATCTCTAACGTTAGCTTATGATGTTTTAGCGTTGTTGAGGTATTCGTCTTTAGCTTGTCTAAAGTAAAAGTTCTGTTTTCGTTAGAACGTATCCACATTGGCAACGTTTCTGTAACCAACATTCTGTTAGAAAGCACAGGAAGGGCATTTTGCTCGCCATCGCTATAATTACCTGATTTAGCAATTATTTTGTATTGAACAGCATCTATATTATCTGGAATAGATAAATTCCAAGACACTTCGGTATTCCCTTTTTCATCTACTGTAAATACCTTTGTGTTTTGAGCATTGTTTAAATCAACATCAATGGCTTTGCCATTTGTAGCATCAAAAAGTTGTAAAATTGCTTGTCCTGACAATTCTTTTTTTGTCAGGTTTGCAATTTTAGTGCTGATAGTAATCTGGTCTCCTTGACGTAAGAAACGAGGTGTATTTGGAAGTACCATCAATTCTTTTTGAGTGACTGTTTCCAAATTGGTTGTAGCAGATTCCAGATTTTTTGTATGTGCCACTAATTGCAGTTTCCATTTGGTTAAAGCTTCTGGTGTAGTAAAACTAAAACTCACGTTACCTTTGTTGTCTGTTTGTAAATGAGGAAAGAAGAAAGCTGTTTCCTGAAGATTTTTACGGATTTTAACCTGAGAGAAGTCTTCTTTTTTAGGATTTGGTGTTGTAGCATTTATTACTTCTTCGTTAAGTTCTTCTTCATTATCTACTGCATCCATTTCTATGTCAGCAGATTCAGTTATTTGTACTCCTGCTACTTTTCCAGATAAAGCA
>Ga0209345_10000769_pt1 | contig 40973 bp, 34 predicted proteins | sample Cruoilmetagenom7_FD_187294 | JGI IMG/M metagenome (GOLD analysis project Ga0209345, IMG submission 187294) | Oil polluted marine microbial communities from Coal Oil Point, Santa Barbara, California, USA - Sample 7 (SPAdes) (version 2) | ecosystem: Environmental > Aquatic > Marine > Oil seeps ...
CAGTTCCTTCAAAAAGTTCAAAAGCATATCAACTATTTAATATTGGAAATAACAGTCCGGTTGCGTTAATGGATTATGTAAAAGCTGTTGAAAAAGCATTGGGTAAAAAGGGTAAAATTGTTTTTAAACCAATGCAGCCAGGTGATGTACAATCAACGTATGCAAATGTGGAAAAGTTATTCAAGTATATTGATTTTAAGCCTCAAACCAACTTAGAAGATGGTATAAAAGCCTTTGTTGATAAGTACCTTGAATTAAAATTATAAGCCTTATTTTTTTAATGTTGCTACATACCAATAACGATAAGTTAAAGCTAAAATTAGCGGTAAAATTGCTAAATTAAAGACTTGAATTTTAGCAATCCACACAATAAAAGTTAAAGTTAAAAGTATTATTAATAAGTAGTTATAGTGCTTAACCCAATTTGGGAGTTTACGTTTAAGCATAAAAAAAGCAATCGCTAAATTTGGAGCAAAAGCCCATAAAAAATTTAAATTTTTATACGTTGCTGTATGTGAAGTGGCAAACCACAATAGCAATACAACAACTCCAATAATTCCTGTACTAAAGAAAATTAAAAAATCTAACCATTTTGTTCTTTTAGAAGATTTATTTTTAAAAGTGATATAAATAATAAGCAAACTAATTAATAGTAATACAAAAAAAGGCGTACTAACTATTGAGTTATTTCTCTTCAATAAATTTTTATTAACGGTTAAAACCGTTTGTTCATTTTTTACAATTGGCTGTATGCCGCTTTCAGTTTTAATGGTTGCATTATTAAAAGCTTCAAAAATATAATCAGGTAAAAATTTATAATCATCTTTCGTTGCTTTGTCATCAATTACAGAACCCAACGCTAAATCTATTCCAAATTTAGACCATTTTTGATGCACTGTGTAATCGGCAATTAAGTCCCTATGTGTTTTGTTTGATGTTATATGAGTATTGCTAAAAACAATTTTATCCTTTAAAATAGTTTTTAGAACGTCTTCAATTTTAGTAGAACAATTATCATAAAAAAAGTCGTATTGGTAATCTTTATTCTCAGGTGTTGCATTGTTTTCTAAAAAGTTAAAGGTAGCCTGAACTTGTGTAGAAGTTAAATTTAATTCTTGAGTTTTTACCCACCGATTTTCATATTGATAGGCTCTTAAAAAACGACTAAAACTGGAAGTTGATAATTGATATGTTAGTTGCCCTTTTGCAAAATTCAGGTAAAAATTAGGTGCATTAAAATCAAAAGTTCCATAATTATAAATTTTATCAACTCCTAAACTAGCATCATAAATTCTAAAAGCACTATGTCCAAAAGTTGAGTATAATTCACTTCCAGGGCCACAAGTTACAACGCTTACTGTTGCTTTTGAAGATAATTGTTGTTGCGCTTTTATTTGAAAACAACTTAAAAGAAGGAGTACAATAGTAAGGTGAATTTTATACATAATTATCTAAAATTATCAAATGCTATTTTAATTGAAAACACATTAGAGTATAACGCATTTCCAACGTTAGCAATGTTTGTAAGCGCGTAATCAATTTGAATTCCTCTATAATTAAATCCAACGCCAAAGTTTGGCTGAAAAACAAGTTCTTTTGAATCATCATATTGCAATTCATTTTGAAAATTGCCTAATCCACCACGTAAAAAAACAGTGTTTAAATAATCAATTTGAAAACCTAAAGCAGGATCAATACTCACAATATCACTTGAAATAATATCATTTGTTTTTGCAAATCGAAGATTTAAATCAACTTCAGTTAACAACTTAAAATCTCTTGAAATTGTGAATTGTTTTGCAACACCTAATTGTGCTTTGGGCAACGTTATTTCAGTACTTTCTGGTAATTCTTGATTTTCATCTGGAATTGCATTTTTAATTTTATCAAACTCATCTTCATTAATACTCCATGAATTAAATGTGGTTGTGATATCACGTAGCATTAATCCAAATTTCCAATTATTTCTTTCATATTGAATTCCTGCATCAATCCCAAAACCCCAAGAAGTGGCGAAGTTTCCAATTATTCGTCGTACAATTTTAGCATTTGCACCAAAATTTAAACCTTCAATGCGTGATTTTCTTGCGTAAGCAAAATTAAAAGCATAATCAGCTGCTGAAAATAAACGAATACGGTTATAATCTATATTTCCTTCATTGTCAATAAGTTCAGTAGTATTTAAAATATCGTCTACACCAAAACGAATTAAAGAAATACCTAAAGCGCTTTGTGAATCAATAGGCATTGCAAATCCAACGTAATCATATTTGGCAATACCCGCAAAATATTCAGCGTGCATAATTGCTCCTTCATACTTTTTAATGTTTGTTAAACCAGCCGGATTCCAATACATTGCATTTACATTATTACTAGTGGCAACTACAGCTTTTCCCATACCAAAAGCGGCTGCATCTACACCAATATTTAAAAATTCATTTGAATATTTTCGAACGGATTGGCTAAAAATAAGCTGACTAGCAAAAAATAGAATGAATAGACTTTTTTTCAATGTATCATAGTTTTAAAGCGAATGTAAAAAAACTTTGTTAGTTAATTATAAATAATATGATTAATAAACGATAAAATACGGTTTTCGCTCCACAATACATCTTTTCCAAAGACGGATGTATTAAACCCAACATGGCCTCCATGCTTTGGTAATTCTAAATTAAAATTTGAATTATTTTCAGCTTCACTTATTGGGTAACAACTTTTAGATAAGAACGAATCATCTAGCGCATTAATTAATAATGTAGGTTTATTAATTGAAGGTATAAATTGTTTACTGCTACAGGTTGTCCAATAATCTTCAGCATTTTTATAGCCAAATAAAGGAGCGGTTACTGCATTGTCAAAATCTTCAAAAGAGTTGGCGTTTTGCACTTTATAACTATCAATGGTGTTTTGAGGGAATTTTTCCATCTTAAAAAGAGTTTTTTCTTTTAAGGTTTTTAAAAATTTAGTCATATAAATTGAATTGTTCCAGCTAGCCAACGCATATGATGATCCTTTTAAATCACAAGGCACAGAAACAGCAATTGCTCCTTTTATTTTTGAATTAATGGTAGTTGTTTCTCCAAGATATTTCAATGTAATGTTTCCGCCCATACTATATCCTAAAAGAACAATGTTTTTGTAGTTGTAACTCTCTAATAAATAAGTAATTATAGTGCCTAAATCATCAGTTTTACCACTATTATATGAATATAACTGGTTGTTATCTTCACCACTACAGCCTCTAAAATTTACAGCTAAGCAATCAATTTTCTTTGAATTTAAATAATTAACTACAGAAATTATATAGTTAGATTGTGAACTTCCTTCTAAGCCATGCATCGCAATTACCATAGTTTCTGAACCTACTGTTGAAAAATCTAAATCCAAAAAATCATTATCAGGTGTATAAATTCTTTTTCTTGTATAGTTAATGGTATTTTTATAAAATAGTGTTTTATAAACAGTATTGAAATGCCCATTTTTAAAAAGAAAAGGCGCTTGGTAAGAAGACTTAATTAGTGGCATTTAGTAATAAATTATAAATTTTGAGTAAAATTAAATTGTAGTAAAAACAATTCACTAAATTTAACAAAATTTTACTAAAATGACTTTTAAAAAACACCTACCAAACTTAATTACGCTACTTAACTTATTATCAGGTACAATAGCTGTTTTCTTTGCTGTAAAAGAGCAATTAGTTCTAGCTTCATTTTTTGTTTTTTTAGGTATATTTTTTGACTTTTTTGATGGTTTAGCGGCACGTTTATTAAATGTACAAGGTGAATTAGGGAAACAACTAGATTCTTTGGCTGATGTTGTTACAAGTGGAGTAGTACCTGGAATTGTTTTATTTCAGTTGATTTCAAAAGCATTAACTAAAGGAAGTTGGAATTTAAAAAATGTAGTAAATTTTAAAACACCGATGTGGGATCATTTTAACACAACTTTTTTTATTGCATTAATAGGTCTTATTGTTACACTAGCAGCAGCTTACAGATTGGCTAAATTTAATATTGATGAGCGTCAAACAAGTTCTTTTATAGGTTTACCAACACCTGCAGCTGCATTGGTTGTTTTATCATTACCTTTAATTTTGACGTATAGTCACAATCAATTTTTTATTAATTTAATTGAAAACGGTTGGTTTCTGATTGGATTAGCAGTGCTTTTAAGCTATTTAATGAATGCTGAAATTCCTTTATTTTCTTTAAAATTTAAAGATTACACTTGGAAAAATAATAAAATAAAATTTAGCTATATTTTAATAACAGCATTGTTGTGTGTTTTCCTTCAATTTGTTGCAATACCAATAGTTATTATTGTGTATGTACTTTTATCTTTTATTGATATAAAATTAAAAAAGAAATAACTAAAAAATAGAAGCTTCAGTTTCAGTTGTGAATTTTTCTAAAAATTGAATTCCTTTAAAAGAATTTCCTTTTTTATTAAGTTTTGGGCTCCAAACTGCTATTGCATATTTATTAGGGTAAATTGCTACAATTCCTCCGCCAACACCACTTTTACCAGGTAAACCAACTTTAAATGAAAATTCACCAGCTTCATCATAAAAACCACATAACTGCATAATTGCATTGATCCGCTTAGATTTACTTTTACTTAAAACCCTATCTTTAGAATACGGTGAAACGCCATAAGTTGCCAAAAATAAAAATGTTTGAGAAAGTTCTTTACAAGTCATCTCAATTGAACATAAATTAAAATAGAAATCCATCACCACATCAATATCATTTTTAATATTCCCAAAAGACTTCATCAAATTTATTAAAGCGGTATTTCTATAACCGTGAGTTTTTTCAGAATTAGCAATTCTTGTACAATAATTAATAGTTTCAATTCCTGAGACTTCTCTTACATAATTAATAAAATCTTCTTTAGGCTTTTTTAAATGACTCACTAAAATATCAGAAATTACTAAAGCACCAGCATTTATAAGCGGGTTACGAGGTATTCCAACATCTGTTTCTAATTGTATGAGTGAATTAAAAGCAGTTCCTGAAGGTTCAACGCCAACACGTTTCCATAATTTTTCATCTTCAAGTTGGTAGGCAAGAGATAAAGACAATACTTTTGAAATACTTTGTATTGAAAATTTTTCATTAGCGTCTCCAAAGTTGAAATGTTTGTTCTGAATTGTTGTTAAATGAACACCAAACTTAGAAGAATTTATGGTACTTAATTCAGGAATGTAATTTGCAACTTTTCCTTTATTTGGTGTATTTTCTAGCTCTTTTGCTATTTTAGCAACTATTTTTTTATAGTTCATACCTTAAAAAAACATTAGAATTTACGCTTTTTCAATTCAAAGTCTTTACCTAAATAAACACGTCTAACCGTTTCATCTTCAGCTAATTCTTCAGGAGTTCCTTCTTTTAAAATACCACCTTCAAACATTAAATAAGTTTTATCTGTAATTGCTAAAGTTTCCTGTACATTATGATCGGTAATTAAAATACCAATATTTTTATCTTTAAGGTGTGCTACAATATTTTGTATATCTTCAACCGCAATAGGGTCAACACCTGCAAAAGGTTCATCTAATAAAATAAATTTAGGGTCTGAAGCCAATGCACGAGCAATTTCCGTTCTTCTTCGCTCACCACCAGATAATAAATCTCCACGATTTTTTCGTACATGACCTAAGCTAAATTCATCAATTAACGATTCTAATTTTTTCTTTTGATCGAAGGTAGATAAATCTGTGAATTGCAATACTGAAAGAATATTGTCTTCAACAGATAATTTTCTAAAAACTGACGCTTCTTGTGCTAAATAACCAACACCTTGTTGCGCTCTTTTATACATTGGAAACTTAGTTATAGGCTGATTATCTAAATAAATTTGACCTTCATTAGGTTTAATCATACCAACAATCATGTAAAAAGAAGTTGTTTTTCCGGCTCCGTTTGGACCTAAAAGTCCAACAATTTGTCCTTGTTCAACTTCTAAAGAAATACCTTTTACAACGTATCTACTACCGTATTTTTTCTTAATATTTTCAGCTCTTAAAATCATTATAATTTAACAGTTTATTTATGTTGACTATTGGTTGTTTCTAATTCTTCCCAAAATTCATAGGCTCTTCTTAAATGTGGAACTACAATGGTTCCGCCTACTAAAGTTGCTATAGATAGTGTTTCCATCACTTCTTCTTTTGTAACTCCTTCTTTAAATGATGTTTCTAAATGATATTTAATGCAATCATCGCAACGTAAAACAGCTGATGCTACTAGGCCTAACAATTCTTTCGTTTTAACATCTAAATGCCCCTTTTTGTAGGCGTTTGTATCTAAATTAAATATTCTTTTAATTACTTTATTGTCTCCTGCTAAAATTTTATCGTTCATTTTAACACGATACGCATTAAATTCTTCAACTTGATTAGGCATTTTGTTTTTCTTTTTTTAGTTCATTTTTAATAACCATTTTAGAAATAAAAATACTTACTTCGTATAAAACCATAATAGGAATACCTACAATTATTTGACTAATTATATCTGGCGGTGTAATAATTGCCGCTAAAATTAAAACAACTACTAATGCATGTTTTCTGTATCTTTTTAAAAATTCTGGCGTTATTAGGCCCATTTTAGTTAAAAAATACATGACAATTGGTAATTCAAATATAAGACCTGAGGCAAGTGATGACGAGCGTACTAACGAAATATAAGAGCCTAGTGTAATGTTACGCTCAACAATATCACTTACTGAATAGTTTCCTAAAAAGTTAACAGATAATGGCGTTACCAAATAGTACCCGAATAAAACACCAATAAAAAATAAAAGTGAAGATATTACAATAAAACTTAAAGCACCTTTACGTTCTTTTTCATACAATCCTGGACTTATAAACTTCCAAAATTCCCAAATTACAAAAGGAAAAGCAATAATAAATCCTACAGTTATAGATGTCCATATGTGTACGCTAAATTGTTCAGCCATAGCTAAACTTTGAAATGTAAAAGGTATTTCTGTAATGCACAGCCCTGCTGTTCCAAATAGTTTAGATACTTCACAAAAAAAGCGATACGTAATAAAGCTAGCTTCTTTTGGTGCGAATAAGATTGTATTAAAAATAAAATCTTTCATTACAAAAGCAACAATTGCAAAGGTAAATATAGCACCGGTTGAACGCACTAGATGCCATCGTAGTACTTCTACATGGTCTAAAAAAGACATTTCTTTTTCTTGTTTTATTTTTCTTGCCATTTTAAAAAATTCCTTCTTTTAATAAATCATGTAAATGTACAACACCCGCATATGCTACATTATCTTCAACTAAAATTTGAGTAATATTATTAGCTTCCATGGTTTCTAAAGCAGTGATTGCCATTTCGTCAATTTGAATTGTTTTTGGGTTTTTACTCATGATATCCAATGCTGTTAAACGGCTAATATCTGAATTATTTTTTAACATTCGTCTTAAATCACCATCAGTAATAATTCCAACAATTTTTTTGTTTTCAGTAACTGCAGTAGTTCCTAAACGTTTTTTTGAAATTTCAATAATAACATCTTTAATTGGTGTTGTTATTGAAACTTGAGGCATTTCATTATTTTCAATTAAATCACGAACTCTTAGATATAATTTTTTACCTAAAGCACCACCAGGGTGGTATTTTGCAAAATCTTTACTTGAAAAATTATTTAATTCTAACAAACAAACGGCAAGTGCATCTCCAATAACTAATTGGGCTGTGGTACTTGTTGTAGGTGCTAAATTATTTGGGCAAGCCTCTTTTTCAACATAAGAGTTTAAAGCAAAATTGGCATTTGTACCTAAAAAGGATTGAACATTACCTGTAATTGCTATAATTTTATTTCCATAATTTTTAATTAACGGAACAAGTACTTTAATTTCAGGAGTATTTCCACTTTTTGATATGCAAATAACCACATCATTTTTTTGAATAATCCCTAAATCACCATGAATAGCATCTGCTGCGTGCATAAAAATAGCAGGCGTTCCGGTAGAATTAAATGTAGCAACAATTTTAGTAGCTATATTTGCGCTTTTTCCAATTCCGGTAACAATAACTCTACCATTAGAAGAATGAATAAAATTAACTGCATTTTTAAAATCTTCATTTAAAAAATTTGTTAAATTAGCAATAGCATCACTTTCAACTAAAATAGTTTGCTTGGCAGTTTCTATAATTGTATTTTTATTTTTCAAAAGAATAGATTTTTTTGAATGAAAAAATGTTTTATTTTGTATTAGCTAACAAAAATAAAGTTATTTAGTTAGAAATTGAATAAACTCTTAAAAAATAAAAGCAAATTTGCAAAAACTATTAATTTAGTTGTAGATTTAGATTGATTAAACAATTATTTCAGATAATGAACAGTAAAAATATTGATTTACACGAAGCTTTGAAAAAGAATTTTGGATTTAACAAATTCAAAGGGTTGCAAGAAAAAGTGATACAAAGTATTATGAATGAACATGATACTTTTGTAATTATGCCTACAGGTGGTGGTAAATCTTTGTGTTATCAGTTACCAGCATTAGTAAAAGAGGGTACAGCAATTGTTGTTTCTCCTTTAATTGCATTAATGAAAAACCAAGTTGATGCTATTAGAGGAATTTCATCAGAGTATGGTATTGCACACGTTTTAAACTCTTCATTAAATAAAACGGAAGTAGCAAAGGTTAAAAGCGATATTGAAAGTGGAATCACAAAATTATTATATGTTGCTCCAGAATCTCTTATTAAAGAAGAGTATGTTGCGTTTTTACAAGAACAAAATATTTCATTTGTAGCTATTGATGAGGCTCATTGTATTTCAGAATGGGGACATGATTTTAGACCAGAATATAGAAACCTTAGAACTATTATTGAAAAAATAGATAAAGTTCCAATTATTGGCTTAACAGCTACAGCAACTGAAAAAGTACAGGAAGATATTTTAAAAACCCTTGGTATGTCTAATGCCAAAACGTTTAAAGCGTCTTTTAATCGTCCTAATTTATTTTATGATGTTCGTCCTAAAACAAAAAGTGTTAATTCTGATATTATTCGATTTATTCGCCAACATCAAGATAAATCAGGTATTATTTACTGTTTAAGCAGAAAGAAAGTAGAAGAAGTTGCACAAGTTTTACAGGTAAATGGTGTGAAAGCTGTTCCATATCATGCGGGGTTAGATGGAAAAACCAGAGCAAAACATCAAGATATGTTTTTAATGGAAGATGTTGATGTAGTTGTTGCAACCATCGCTTTTGGAATGGGAATTGATAAGCCTGATGTTCGCTTTGTAATTCATCATGATATTCCAAAAAGTTTAGAAAGTTATTATCAAGAAACTGGTAGAGCAGGTAGAGATGGTGGAGAAGGTTATTGTTTAGCGTATTACGCATATAAAGATATTGAAAAGTTAGAGAAATTTCTTTCAGGAAAACCTATTGCTGAACAGGAAATTGGAAATTCTTTATTACAAGAAGTTGTTGGTTATGCAGAAACTTCCATGTCTAGAAGAAAATATTTATTGCATTATTTTGGGGAAGGATTTGATGATGTTAAAGGCTTAGGTGCTGATATGGATGACAATATGAGAAATCCGAAGAAGAAACATGAAGCTAAAGAGGATTTATTAAATTTATTAGAAGTTGTTCTAAAAACAAATCAAAAATACAAAGCAAAAGAACTTGTAAATACATTAATAGGTAAAATAAATGCCTTATTAAAATCTCATAAAACAGACGGTCAATTATTTTTTGGTTGTGGTAAGCAGCATCCAGATAAATATTGGATGGCGCTTATTAGACAGGCTTTAGTTGCAGGTTTTATAAGAAAAGAAATTGAACAATACGGTGTTATAAAAATAACAGAACTTGGTATTGCTTATACAAAAAAGCAAACATCTTTTATGATGACTGAAGATCATATTTATGATGAAGATGATGATACCACAATTATTACAAACCAAAAGGGTAGTGGTGCGGCAGCAGATGAAACTTTGGTGAAGTTATTGAAGGATTTACAAAAATCTGTAGCTAAAAAGAATAATGTACCACCATATGCTGTTTTTCAAGAAACATCACTAGAGGATATGGCGTTAAAATATCCTATTTCAATGGATGAATTGACAAATATTTTTGGTGTAGGTGAAGGAAAAGCTAAAAAATTTGGAAAACCTTTTGTTGAATTAATCGCTAAATATGTTGAGGAAAATGATATTTTAAGGCCTGATGATTTTGTTGTTAAAAGTACAGGTGTTAACTCAGGATTAAAATTATATATTATTCAAAATACCGATAGGAAAATTCCATTGGTAGATATTGCAAAATCTAAAGGGTTAAAATTTGAAGAGTTAATTGAAGAAATGCAGCGCATTGTTTATAGTGGAACAAAAATTAATATAGATTATTGTATTAATGAGCTTTTAGACGAAGATCAACAAGAAGAAATTTTCGACTATTTTATGGAGTCTGAAACTGATAAAATACAAGATGCCATGGATGAATTTGACGGAGAATTTGATGATAATGAGTTGCGTTTAATGCGTATAAAATTTATTAGTCAAGTAGCAAATTAAGCTAAAAAAGCAACAAACATACCCGTTAATATTGCAATAAACTTTATGAGGTTAAACTTATGATCTTTTGAGGTTTCAAATAAAATTATAGTAGAAATATGTAAAAATATTCCAATAATAATGGCTGTAATTTCCGTTTTATATGTCATTATTACTTGAATATGTTCACCTGCTAAACTTCCTAAAGGTGACATTAAAGAAAATAGTATTAAAAATAAGATTGCTTTAGATTTAGCAATATTAGAATTTACAAAAAATGTACCTAATATAATCGCAATTGGAATTTTATGTACTACAATTGCCCACAATAAATATTCATGGTGGTGGTTGTGCGCTAAAGGAATTCCTTCCATAAATGCATGAATACTTAAACTAACAAATAATGCCCAAGGGAAAGTGCTGTTTTTTTGTATATGAATATGACCATGTTCGGCTCCTTTAGAGAAAAAGTCTAGAACTAGCTGAAACAACAAGCCTATTAAAATAAATAAGCCAACATTAGATACATCACTTGCATATACTTCTGGAAATAAATGAAGTATGGTAATAGAAAGTAAGTAGGCGCCACTAAAAGCTAATAACAATTGTGCTGTTTTATTGCTTGGTTTTAAACCAAAAACAATTAAAATTCCTACTAAAACAGATACTATAAGTGCAATGTATGTCATTCTAAAACTAAAATTAATCGATCAGAGGTCGTTTCGTTAAAAGGTGCTAATTGATAATTCCCAAAAGTATGTTTTATTTTAAAATTAACAGACGCTAAGTACAAATTAATTTTTTGCAAATCTAAGCATTTAACTTTCTCAAAATAGGTGTGATGCTTACCCTCAGCATTAAAATTAATTTCTTTAACAATAAAACCATCTTTAATATATCTAGTAATGTTAAACGTAATTCCTTCAATTAATTGTGTTTCTTCAGCAACTAAATTAGCCATTACTTTTTTTACATTCATAAAGTCAATAATAGCAATCCCTTCAGTTTTTAAACTGTTTTTTATATTTTGAAGTATGGCAATATCTTCAGCATCATCTTCAAAAAAACCAAAGCTTGTAAACAAATTTAAAACTGCGTTATAACTGTCTTTGAACGGATTACGCATATCTTGAACCATAAAGTGCAAACGTTCATTTTCAAATTGTTTTGCTTGTTGAATACTGTTTTTAGACAAATCTGCCCCAACAACGTTAAATCCTAAAGAATTTAAATAAATAGAATGACGTCCTTTTCCACAACCTAAATCTAATAAAATAGCTTCTCTTTTAAGCGCTAAAAAAGAAACAATATTCTGCATAAATTCCTGAGCTTCAGTATAATCTCTATGCGAATATAAAATATGATAATAATTTGTATCAAACCAAGATACAAACCAGTCGTTGTTTTCAGTCATAATTGTTGAAATGCATGCAAAAATAGCAAATAGTTTTAGTTTTAAGCAGCAATTTTAATGTCAATTAGAAGGAAGGTTTATTTCTAAACAAATTGAAAAGGCTTTTATCGAAAATCTTTCTGTATTTTTGCAGAAAATAGGAGAATATGAATCGTGATTTTAGAATGGTTGCAACCACAATGTTTGGTTTTGAAGAATTATTAGAAACTGAACTTAAAAATTTAGGAGCTCAAGATGTTGAAGTTGGTGTTAGAAATGTGTCTTTTAGAGGTGATAAAGGTTTTATGTACAAGGCAAATATTGCTTTGCGTACTGCCATACGAATTTTAAAACCAATTAAACGTTTTAGAGTTGCTGATGAGGATGATTTGTATAAAAAATTAATGCAAATGGATTGGGAGCGAGTTATGACTGTTGATTCTACGTTTTCTATTGGTGCTGTAGTAAATTCTAATAATTTTACAACAAATTCTCACTATATTTCATTGAAATCTAAAGATGCAATTGCTGATTACTTTAGAAACAAGTACCATAAAAGACCTAATGTTGATGTAAAACATCCTGATATTAAGATACATGTACATATTCAAAAAGAAATGTGCTCGGTTTCTTTAGATAGTTCAGGTGATTCATTGCATAAGCGTGGCTACAGAAGTTCTACCAATATAGCGCCTATTAATGAGGTTTTAGCAGCCGGTTTGGTAATGCTTTCAGGGTATACAGGTGATTGTAATTTTATTGACCCAATGTGTGGTTCAGGTACTATTTTAATTGAAGCTGCTATGATAGCTAATAATATTCCTGCAAATATTAATAGAAAAGAATTTGGTTTTGAAAAATGGAGTGATTATGATGAAGACTTATATTTTACCATTCAAGATTCTTTGTTGAAAAAAATTAGAAGCTCTCATTTTAAAATTATGGGATTTGATAAAGCGCCTTCAGCGGTAACAAAAGCACAAGAAAATATAAAAAATGCCAATTTAGAAGAATTTATAGGTGTACATCACATCAATTTCTTTAATTCAGCTAAAGAAGTATTTGGGCAAACTACTATTTTATTTAATCCGCCTTATGGTGAACGTTTAAATGTTGATGTGCAGGAGTTTTATAAGAAAATTGGAGATACATTAAAACATGGATATCCAGATTCTACTGTTTGGTTTATAACATCAGATTTTGAAGCGTTGAAACATGTTGGATTAAGAACTTCAAGAAAAATAGCGGTGAAAAATGGAGATTTAGATTGTAAATTTGTACGCTATGATATGTATGCAGGAAGTAAAAAAGCTAAAAAGTTACCTTCAACAAATGAAAATGAAAGCTAAGTATTATTTTTCTTTAATAGTACTTCCTTTTTTAATTGCTTTGTGGTTTTCGTAACATAATAAAATAGCTTCAATTAACTGCAAATCACTGGCCGATCTTATAAAATAGTCTGAATAATTGCACTCATTAAGTAATTCAGTAAGTTCTTGAGCATCCATATCTAAATACTCCATCATGAGTTCTCTATTAAATTTACCTTCCAACATTTCACGTAAATGATCGTCGTTACGCAGCTTTTTCAATTTTTTTAATTGCTTTGGCTTTTTCCCAAACATACTATACACAAAATCTATAGGTCTAAAAAGTGCATCAATAGGCGAGGTGTAGTTTCTTCGGGTTCTTGTACCAACTTCATATGTTTGAGGTAAACCTACAATGTGAATTCGGGAATACTTATCTTTTGGTACATTTTTAGCATCAATTTCTAAAACACCTACAAGTTTATGTGATTTTACAACAACTTCTTTAATCTCTTCAGTTTTTTCATGCAATTCAATTACTAGTTCATTTCCTTTTAGTAAATCGTTTGTAATTTTTAATTTTATGGATTGATACCCTAAATAAGACACATAAATAGTATCATTTGGTTGTGTTGTTATTTCAAATTTACCTTCATCGTTAGCAATAGTTCCAATTACTGTATTTAAATTGAATAAATGGGCACCAGAAAGCGGGGTTTTATCAATATTACTTACTACTTGACCTTTTAGGAAATCCGCTAAAGTTGTATTTTTTATAGAATCGTTATTCTTTATTTCTTGAGCCAATGCTTTCATTGATATTAAAATAAAAGCAACACAAAGTATCTTTTTTGTCATATGCAATAATACTAATTATTAGTGATAATTTTGTTAAAGAAAACTAAAAGAATCATTTAATGAGTGATTGATTACAGTCTGCGAAAAAATAAAAATCACCCTGTTACTTTTAGAACTCTCAGTTAGCACTATTTATTTTTTTTGAACTCTTAATTTATAGGTATAATAACGAATAAAAAGACTTGTGCCCCACACAAGTCTTTTTGACATAAACTCCCTAAACAATACGAATTTAACAATGAATTATATTCACATTCTAAATTCGTACTTTCTTTTGATAAGTTCTTGAAATCATTATAATGGTTTATTAAACAACAATTAAAAAATAGTTTACCCTACTTTTTATTGTTTTTAATTACGTTTGAAAATGTTACTTCATTTAATCTAGAACAATACTGTCTTGAATTAACCCAAGAAACACATCTGCAATTTCACCGTTCCCATCATCGTTGTTTGGGTTTATTTCAATAATACCATTTCCATTTCTATCTGCTTTTTCAGGTGAAGTACCATTAAAACCAATAGTTTGTACAATTGTTAACAATGAATTTAAATCAAACTTAATTAGCGCATTTGCATTGTTTCCTACTACACTTAATTCTAATGAATTGTTGAATTCAACTTCAACCAAATTTTCCGTGTCGTGCCAAAACACAAAAGGAATCCCATCAATATCTCCCGTAATTTCAACAGATTTCTGAACTAACGCTAGTTGGTTATCTGTATTTTTATGTAAGTTAAATTTTACTTTATCATATGTATTATTTGGTACTGTAACTGTTGTAATATCTACCAATGTATTGCCATTAGACATGTTTAAATAATAGGGGCCTTCAAAAATATCGTTTAAATATGTACCATTTTGAACACCCAATTGAATATTTTTAATGTTTACTTCAAAAGTAGAAATAGTTGCTGTAAATTGACTTTTTGATGACGAATTACCAATATCTGCTAGTGCTTGTATGGTAACTGTTCCTGTTTCATGTTCCAAAATTGTGTTGTCATTGTTTTGCTCACAAGAAAAATTGAGGAATAAAATTACTGCTAAAAGTAATTTAGGGGCTGCTTTAAGAAGTCTCATTATACGTATGTTGTGGGTTACTAATAAAACATAAATATACTATATAATTATAAAAAATACTTGTTTTTAAACTGTTTTTTCATCTAAAGGATTAATTTTTTTCATAGTAATTATTACTTTAATACTTGTAATCGTATTTATTTTACAATTAAACGTTGTGTTTTTCATTATAAGCGTTGAAATATATTTTCCTTTGAAATTATTTATTTATCTATATAAAATGGTATCTTTAAAATAAAAAAGTAGGCTACTCTTTTAGTAAATTCAGCTATTTAAAAAAAAACTATGATTACAGCAATAATAATTGACGATGAATTAAATGCTAGAGAATTTCTAAGAAAATTAATTCTAAGATATTTTTCAGAAAAAATTGTAATACTAACAACATGCCAATCTGTTGAAGAGGGTGTAAAAGCCATAAACTTATATGAACCCGAGTTAATTTTTTTAGACATTCAAATGCCAAATGAAAACGGATTTGAATTATTTAAGCATTTTAAATCGCCTAATTTTAATGTAATTTTCACAACTGCACATAAAAATTTTGCTATTGATGCTATACGCCATTCTGCGCTAGATTATTTATTAAAACCAATTAATTATATAGATGTTCTTTCGGCGATTAAACGGTTAGAAACAAAAAATAATTTTATCAGTCAAAAAAGTAAAATTGAACTGTTGCTTGAAAACATGAATATTGATCAAGGCTCGTTCAATAAAATTGCATTACCCACACAACAAGGATACGATTTAATACAATTAAATAATATTGTTTATTGTCAATCTGAAAGTAATTATTGCAAGGTGTTTTGTATGGATGGAAGCGAAGTTTTAATGGCTAAAACATTAAAATTTGTGGAAGAACTATTAGGTAATAAATTATTTGTTCGTATTCACAAATCATATTTAGTAAACTTAAATTATGTAACAAAATTTGACAAAGTTGACGATTTAAAAGTAACGCTAACAAATGGAGAACAATTGCCTGTCTCAGTTCGAAAAAAAGAACAATTTATAAATGCCATATTGCAAAAAAAATAATTTTTTAATTTTACTTCTTTTCATAGTTGGGACTATAGCTGCACAAATAGTTCCGTCTAAACAGGTAAGTACTTTAAATGGCTTACCCAATAACCAAGTAGAATCAATTTTTAAAGACTCTAGAGGTATTTTATGGATTGGAACCAATAATGGGGTATCTAAAATTGAAAATGGCAACATTAAAAATTTTTATGCTTCAGACGGTTTAGCCCATAACAGCGCTTGGAGCATTGTTGAAGATATAAACAATACTATTTGGATTGGTAGCTATGGAGGCGGAATTACAAAATTTGATGGTAAAAAGTTCACCATATTTAATGAAGGAAATGGATTAGCTAATAATTTTATTCGAAAATTATTTACCTATAGAAACAATGTTTTTGTAGGAACTAAAAACGGGTTGTCTGTAGTTCATATTAAAAATAATCGTATTTCAACTTTTAGCACAGCACATATTATAAACCGCGATGGTGTGAACGGTTTTCAGGTCATGGATTTTTTTGTATATAATAATGAATTGTACTGCGGAACATTTAGATCTGGAATTTTTAAAATTAATATAGAAAATCTAACTGTAAAGCAGGTGTTTATTGGTGATAAGTTTCTTTTTTCAACATACTTAAAAGATGATAATTTTTATTATAGCATAGATGGAAATGCAGACAAAGAACCTACAACACTACTAAAATACTCAATTAATGCTATTTTAAGTAATAAAAATACACCACAAAAAAAGTTTGGAAACTCAATTATTTGGGAGTATGCAACTGATCATCACAACAATGTATATGGTGCAGGCTGGAATGTGCATACTGAAGATGGTGGGGTTTTTCAACTAAAGGATGATACATTTATAAATAGATCAAAAGATTTTGGTGTTGAAAGCAAAAATGTAAGATGTCTTTTTTTTGATAAAGCTATTAAGCGATTATATGTAGGAACTGTGGATAAAGGTTTTTATGAAGTTGATTTAAATGAACATATCACGTTTATTGATAATAATAGATTAAATTGTATTGCTATTGAGCAACATCAAGAAAATTTAGCTTTTTTAACAAAAAAAGGATTTAAATTAGTACATAACAACAAAATAATTAAACATGTATGGAAATATGAATTTTTAGAATACGCACAGCATATATTTCTACAAAATTTGCAATATTCTAAAGAAATTTACACTTATTTAATTGCTCATAAAACCGTTGATGAAATTGCTTTTTATGATCTAGTACTAAAAGAAAATACCTATTGGATAAGTAGTTTTATTGGTTTGTTTCAGTTAGATTTAAAAGGAAATTTTTTGAATTATTACCCTATACGTACCAATAAATTTGAATTTGATGGTGACAATTTGCTAAAACCAATTCCTTATGGTGTATTTGACGTTATTAGCAACCTTCATAAAACCAAGGGAAACTTGGAAGCAATGGAGTATAAAAGGTTTGGTTTAGAAAACCCTCATACACCTTCAAATATAAGTGACTTTATAAAATTAAATGATAAAATAATTATTTCAACCCTTTATAAAGGGTTGTTTATTTATGAAGATAAAAAATTTACATCTTTAAATGAGGTAAATATATTTAAAGAATTGGAAATAAATCACTTATCATTTATTGAAGATTCTAATTCATTAGTGGTTTCAACAGTTTCAGGTGCCATTTATATATGTGATACTTTAACTAATTTTAACGTTATAAAAGTAATTGATAAAACTGCAATACACGGAAATTCAATTGAATTTTTAGAAACCTATAAGAATAATATACTTATTGGAACAAATGAAGGGTTAACCATTTATAACAATGGTAAATTTCAATTTATAGATCACGATCAAGGTTTAGTAAAACATGAATTAACATCAAGTAAAGTGGTTAATGATTCATTAATAATAGGTACAGATACAGGTTATTATATCTTAAACTTACCTAAAATTACAGCAACACCATTAACTGGCATTCGCTTAAAAATTAGTGATTTACAAGTAAATCACCAAGTTTTTGAAAGTGCTTCGTACAATTGGTTTACATATAACCTGAATGAATTAGAATTAAACTTCAATCAAAATAATATTGATTTAACTTTTAAAGCTAATAATTATCCATACCCCGCTAAATTGCTTTATAAATATCAATTTAAGGGTTTAGATACCATTTGGAGCTCTTATTCAACTAAAATGAATATTAGTTCACATTATTTGCCTTCTGGAACATTTGACATTCTTGTGAAGACTAAAGATTTAAATTCAGGAAAAGAATATGAGACAAACCTAGTTGCATTAACTGTAAAATTACCCTTTTGGAAAACTTGGTGGTTTAGTACTTTGCTTCTAATTTTAATTGCTCTTATAAGTTTTGCAATTTACAAATTAAGGACAAAAAAATTAAAAGCAATTGAATCTAAAAAAGCTGAAACTCAAAAACGGTTGATAGAAACTAAATTAGAAGCCTTACAGTCTCAAATGAACCCGCATTTTACCTTTAATGCTATGAATTCTATTCAAAACTATATTATAGATAAAGATACCGACAATGCATTGATGTATTTAAGTGAATTTGCCAAATTAATTCGTAAAACATTAGACAATTCAAACCATCAAAAAATTTCATTAGCAGAAGAAATTAGTTATTTAACATCATATGTAACCTTAGAAAATATGCGTTTTGATAATAAGGTTAAAATCCATATTGTTGAAAACAACCTTAATACCAATAGTATTTTTCTTCCGCCTATGCTAATAGAACCTTTTGTAGAAAACGCTTTTATTCATGCATTTGATGCAAAACATCCAAACCCAACGCTTACCATCAACTTTTCAATTATAAATAACAGTTTACAATGTGAAATTAGTGACAATGGAAAAGGAATGCAACAATCAACTTCAGAACAACTTCATCAATCAAAGGGGTTAAAATTAGTTACTGAAAGATTACTTTTACTAAACAAATCAGGTTTAAACAATTTTAATATTCGTTCAAATACTCAAGGAACTACAGTACTACTAAACATACAACTACAAAACACAAACGATTAATATTATTTTTTATACGATTACTTATAGAATTATGTCACTTACTAACTCTATAAGTAGTGCTTATAGAGTTATACTACATTTACAGTATTGTTATATTAATTAAGCTAAAATTGCTCTGAAAAGGATGTTTAAGTTTGAACTTTTCTGAAAAAGAAAGAGTTTAAGAAGCACTGTCTATTTAGATAGTGCTTTTTTTTGTTTTTTACGTCATTGTGAGAGTAACGAAGCAATCTCATGAGTTAGAATTACAATGTAACAGATTGCTTCATTTCACTGCGTTGCATTCGCAATGACGAGTTATTGTTAATTCCGCCATCCTGAATATGTCATGCCGAGCTTGTCGAAATATTGACTCAGAATCTGCTGCTAAATAGTTCTAATGATGAGATGCTGAAATCGAAGATTCACGATTTCCATATAAAGATAATAAACAATGAGTAATCAAGTTCAGCATGACGGTTCTATTGAAATAGTACTAACAAGTTAACAATAATTGTGAATAACTTTAAAAACAGCACACTCCATGAACCCAAGTTTTAGAAGTAAAAAAAGAAGTTAGAGGTGTATATAGGGAGCGCTTTGGGTAGTAAAGGCAATTTTTAATAAGATTTGTGTTTATTTCAATAATAGCAAAAGATATTTGAATAAGATCAAGAGATAATTCAATAACATCAGAAGATAATTCAATATCTCTTGATGATAATTTAGGTTTGCTATAGCAAAATTGTCCAAAAGCAAGGCATAAAAAAATCCTCGACTGCCGAAACAATCGAGGATTTTATCAAAACATTAAAAAGAAGTGCGGTTTACTCGCCACTCATTTTATACTCCAGTCCTTTCAGCATTTTACGCAAGCGTTTTGCAGGTCTAAAGTTCATATGTGCCTTTTTTACTGTGGCACTGTTCACCTCTTCAAGTGTTGCTTTTCCTTCAGCGTGCACACCAATATGAAAGAGTCCTAAATCACCAAATTGTACGGTGCGTCCTTGCTCTAGCTCATCCATCATATTGTGCTCTAAAGAACGTAATACGGCCAAACAATCCGCTACACTAACGGTACATTGGTTGGAGACCAGATAGGCCAGTCTTTCAAAATCAACCATTCCTGTAGTGGTTGCATACGCATAATATTTTGGTGCCGCAGTGTCGTCCTGCGGATTTTTACGGGCAATGCCCTTTAAATTTAACATATATAAAAATTTTAATTGTTGTAATAATTGATGGGAACCTTTTTTGAATCCCATGCTTACTAATAATACGTGTTAGAAAACATCGGTACAGTATGCTGTACCCGCTTGCCGCGTTTTTGGCGTTGCGCTTAGGTCAGAAGGGCCTTTGATGTGTGTAAAAAATGATTATGTCATAATAGCTACCGTGCCCATATTTTATAGGCGTTTAAAATTTTCGTTAAAAATCTTAGGTAAGCTAAAAGAAGTAATGTAGATTTGTTATGTAAAACAAAATCTGACGCTTCTTTTAGCGTTACCATTTAAAAAAGTCTTAAAGCGTCAACTTTAAGGCTTTTGTTTTTATATTCAAAAAACAAGTTAAATACTTCTAATTGTTTTTGATGCTACCTTAACTTGGTAGGTTCGTTTTTGTAAATTTTATGAAAGCTTTTTTTTCATGCAATGTTAGTTGTAAAATCTAACAAGGCTAAATTAATGCTTCTTTAACCTAAAATAGTTTTTAGCTTGAATTAGTTAATAACATTTATTTGTTGAAAAGTTGATTTTTTTGTCTGCTATTTTTTTGTAGATTTAAGCTGTAGCAATTATTAAATTAACAACTTCTCGATACAATTTTATTCTGTTCCACTTCATAAAATCACTCGAAGTGACTACTGCCTACTGCAAACTTTTAAAACACACCGTCATTGCGAGAGCAACGAAGCAACCTCATGAGTTGGAACTACAATGTAACAGATAACCACGTCGCACACTCCTCGTTATGACGAACCACACCGTCATTGCGACTAAAAGGAAGCAATCTCAAGATTGGAATTCCAATGCGACAGATTACTTCATTCCACTACGTTGCATTCGTAATGACGATTTTACAAACAACTTCTCGATACAATTTTATTCCGTTTCACTTCATAAAAATCACTCGAAGTGACAATGACTACTGCGAACTTCTAAAACACTCAATAAAACGATAACTATTAAAATATGAACACTTACTAATTTGTTTTAAAACTGCATTTTATATCCTTAAATTTGCCAATCAATAAAAAAAATTTGCTACTCTTTTTTAAATTACCTTTTCTATTTTAATGCTTTTTAATAAAAGAAGTTATATTTGCGATAGAGCAATATTTCAATATATATTTAGGGCTGATGGAATGATGTTTTATTATTAACATTAGTTCAAATTACTTAAGAAAATTTAGATGTCTTTTGCAATTACTTTTATTTGTGTTAAATTTAAAATTGCTATAAAACCACATTATTTTTATTTATGTTGTGAACAATTTTGTAACTCACAACAGCGAAGCCATGGGAATTATTGGAGTCGAATCATTTAAAATTATTATGTAAAGAGCTTATTGAAGTGTTATTTCAGCACACAAGTAAGACTATCATTTAACAACTATAAAGAAGCTGTTATTTTAGTTTTTTTTATGGAACATAAAAAAATTGAAAAGAATAAAGTTATGCTAGATTTTTGTGGAGTTGTAGTTTAAAAGAATTTATGATAAAAAAAAATACCATTCCACTAAAAAAACAAGTTATAAATGGTATAGCTTGGCGTGGAAGTACTGATGTTTTACAGCAGGTATTACAAATTGGTTTTACAATTATCCTTGCGAGGTTGTTAACCAAAGGAGATTTTGGGTTAGTAGCAATGGCTCTGATTGTCAATCGTTTCGTTAAAGCATTAACAAATATAGGTTTTGGCACAGCCATTATTCAAAGTCAAACAGTTAGCAAAGGACAAATATCTGCAATATTTTACATTCAATTAACCTTAAATTTTGGATTAACATTAATAATCTATTTTGGATCTGGTTTTGCTGCTTTATTTTTTGAAGAGCCTGATTTAACACCACTTATTAGGGCATTATCCTTAGTGGTTTTTCTCCAAACTTTTCAGTTTCCAAACATATTATTGCGAAAGAATATGGACTTTAAAAAGTTCTCTTTGGCTGAAATAAATTCTATGGTGATATCTAATGTTATTGCTATTATTATGGCCCTAATAGGTTTTGGTGTTTGGGCATTGGTTTGGCGATTGCTAATACAACGAATCCTTTTTGGAGCGTTGTCATTTTATTTTGGCAAATGGCTACCTACAAAGCCTGAGTTTAAAGGGATAAAGCCTTTATTTAAATTTGGCTTAGATATGTTAGGGGGAAATATAGTCTATTTCTTTGCTGAGAATATGATTGGTTTATTAACAGGTAGATTTTTAGGTAAAGAAACTATGGGGCTTTTTAATATTGCCTATAATTTGGCAATAGTACCAGCAAGTAAAATTCAATCTGTACTAACTTCTGTTTTAACACCAGGGTTTTCTAAAATACAAAATAACATTGAAGAATTTAGAACCAATTATTGCAAAGCATTAAGATATACGTCCTTGTTTTTTATACCATTTATGATAATGCTAATGGCAATAAGTACAAACCTTATAGCTACAATATATGGTCAAAAATGGTTTGGTGCTGGGCAATTACTTTTGGTTTTGAGTATCGTTGGACTTCTAAGAGGGCTTTCTCATATTTTAAGAAGCGCAATTATCACTAAAGGAAAATCTAGAATTATATTTATTGCAACTATTGTTGAGTTATTATCGTCACTACCGTTCATGTATTTTTTGATGCCAAATAACGGGATAAATGGACTTATAATAGGATATTTATTAGGGGCAATATCAGGATGGATTTATATAACTATTAATTTTAATAAAATAATTCAGTTACGGTTTTCAGTCTTTTTTTCAATTAAAAAAGCGTTGTTTATCTCTGTAATTATCTTTATTCTGGTATATAGTATTAATTTTTTACAATTCCAGCATTTTATAGCGTTAAGTATTCAACTGTTCTTAGGCTTAATACTATTTATTATCTTATTAAGATATGTGGAAAAAGAAATGTTTTTTGGCGCTCTGAGTAAATTAAAGTTTGTTAAAAAGAAATGAATTTAAAAATTGAAATAGAATACAACCTAAGCGATGAACTTTTGGTTACAATGGAGAAATTGAATATTTTTTCAAAAGTTCCTAAAATTAATACGACATCTGAATTTTTTAAAGTATTTAATACATATTTAATTGAAGACTTTAAACCATTAATTGTTAAAGTTATTGACTTAAATATAAATGAAGTTGTAGGAATATTTCCTTTAATGTATAAGGATTACTTTAGGCGTAAAATAATGCCATTTAGAGCGGTTAAATTTTTTGGATCAACATTTTCAGATTTCCATGATATTTATGCGAAAAATGAATATAAAGAAGATGTAGTAAATACAGTCTTAAATTGGCTATTTAGTAAACAATTCCGATGGCAAGAATTAATTTTAGATGATCTTTTGGAAACTTCAGAAATAATTAAGCCTATTGCTAATTTTTTAAAAATAAATCATCATAAATTTTCTATAACAGAAGGAAAGTATTTTTATATAAATTTGGAAAACCCTTGGGATGACATTAAAAAGGAAACTAGTAAAAATTTTGTTTGGAAAAATGTCAGACTTGCAAAAAATAGAATTACAAAAGCAGGTGAATGGGAGATAGAATTTAATCCAAAATTAAAAGCTAATGAAATTATCAATCGAGCCAAACCAATCCATATAGAAAGACAGAAAACACTTAAAAGGGAGAGCAGATATTCTAATGAAAAAGATGTAAAGGCATATCATGAAATTGTAGATAATTTCATGGTCAAGAATCAATTCAATACATTCTGGTTAAAATTTAATAATAAATATATTGGTTATATGTTGGGTTTTTATATTGATAACACATTTTATTGGTGGAATACAGCTTTTTTAGAGGCTTATAAAGAATTTTATCCAAGTAAATTACTTCAGTATTTTGTTTTGGAATACATGCACGAGAAGAATTATAAAGAATTTAATTTTATGCGCGGTGAATCAGGGTATAAAGATAAGTGGACAAAAACAACACGTCCTAATTATAGGTTTCGTATTTATAATAATAAAAGCATATACGGTAAATTTTTAGGTTTATTTGATAAAAACTTTAGATAGGTATGGCCAAAATACATCTTGCAATTACTATAGATACCGAGTGTGATAAAGGTGCCAAGTGGAAAGTAAAACAACCGTTAAGTTTTGAGAACATATATAATGGCGTGGTAAATAATTTACAACCTATATTCGATAAACATCAGGTTAAGGCCACTTACTTATTAAGTCCAGAAATCATGATGGATAAAAAATCTGTAGAGGTATTTAAAACCTTTGGAAATAGGGTTGAATTAGGTACACATTTACATGCAGAGTTTATAGAACCACAAGCAAATTATAATAGTTTAAACACAAGTCATTTTCAAAGCGATTTTGAACCTGAAATTGAAAAAGAAAAATTAGAGAGTTTAACGTCTTTGTTTAAGAAGATCTTCGGTTACCAACCCTTATCATTTAGAGCAGGACGTTTTGGAATTAGTAAAGACTCACTTCTAATTCTCCAAGATCTAGGATATGCCGTAGATAGTTCTGTAACACCAGATATGCAATGGACCAATCATATAAGTGGGAAAAAAGCTAACTTTTTTGGAGCACCTTATCAGCCTTACTATCCTTCTGAAAAAGATTTTAGAAGAAAAGGTGATATGGATATTTTACAAGTTCCTGTTACATTAATTAACCCTAAATTATCTAGATTACCCTTATGGATTAAAAGAGGAATTAAGTTAAATTCATCATACCAACATATACTGTTTAATTACAGTACCAATTTTTCAAAACCAATCTGGTTACGGCCTACCTATTCAGATTTTGAAACGATGAAAGACGTCACAAAAAGTATGATTAAAAAAGGTGGTGACAAAGATGTGTTTTTATGTATGATGTTTCATAGTAATGAATTTGAAGTGGATATGAGTCCGTATAGTCTAACAAAACCTGCCATAGATAAAATAATTAAAAGATTAGATTCTTATTTAGAGTGGGTAACTAAAGCTCACACAACTTCTGGCATAGGTTTATCAGGTTTTAAAACAGTATTTGATAATATGAACGCAAAGCGTGTTTAAATTTATATTACTTTAATAATTAAATAAATGAAAATAGATAATAAAGCAATCCTATATATTCTAAGACAGAGAACGCAGTAAATAAAGAAATCTTATTTGCACAGAGTTGTGGCTAAATTCATTAGAGTATTCGATATACGTAATTTTGAAAGTATGTTGCAAGCAAATTTAATATTGTCAAAACATTCTATTTTAAAAGAATATTATAGCGATATGTTATCTGAGTATGAAAGTATTAAAAAGGAAGTACCAGAAACTATAGCGAATGTTTTAGATATAGGGTCCGGCATAGCAGGCTTGGACGAGCTGATTAGTTCGCATTATAATAATCAAATTGAGATTTTTCTTCTCGATAAATCAGTAATAGACGAGGACTTACATTATGGTTTTGAAAAAATAGGTTCATTTTACAACTCTTTATCACTATCAAAAAAAGTACTGGTTGATAATGGTATTCTTGACAAGAATATTTTTTTACAAGAAGCAACTAATGATAATATAATTAATTTTAATAAAAAGTTTGATTTGATTATCTCAACTATATCTTGGGGTTTTCATTACCAAGTTGACATATATTTAGATGAAGTTTTTGATAATCTAGCGTTGAGGGAGTGTAGATTATTGATGTAAGAAAAGAATCAAATGGACAGGAACAATTAAAGAACAAATTTGGGAATTGTAAAATTGTAAAGGAATTTACAAAACATATCAGACTAAAACTTGTTAAGTAAACAATTCGAATTTTATAATTAAAATGATTAACGTAGGTATTGTAACAGCTCACCATTATCCAAGATTGGGAGGGATGGAGTATGTAACCCATTTTATGGCTGACTATTTAAACCAAATAGATGGTATTAATGTTTCAGTGGCTTGTAATACGTTACGAGGAATCCCGAAAAGTTTTGAATATCCATATGCTTGTTATCGTTCAAAAAGTTTATCTGTTTTGACACCTTGGTTATTTAGGCTAAATCAGCTTAAAATGATTAAAAGAGAGCAAATTAATATCCTTCACGGACCAATGTTGCATGGTGGTGGTAATTGGGCAAAAAGTTTAAGTGAGCAATTAAATTTGCCTTTTGTGGCACATTCACATGGATCCGATGTGCAAATTGTAAAAGAAATTGATTATGGGGCTTTGTTAAACTTAGAAAAAAGAAAAATAATTAAAGATGTTATAAAAAAAGCAGATAAACTGATAGCTGTAAGTTCAATTAATAAACAAAATATAATTGATTTAGGTGCAGTCCCAGAAAGGGTTGAAGTGATTCATAATGGGATACAAATAAATGAAATTAACGCAATACCTTTTGAGAATTTAAGGTTAAAATGGGGTATAAAGGAGGATGATTTCACAATTATAACCGTTGGAAGAAATAGACCAGTAAAGCGCATGGAACTGTTGTTTGAAGCTTTAAAAAAACTTAAAGACTTTAAAAAAATTAAATGTGTTTGTGTTGGGCCTAAAGAAAATTTAGGGCAGTTAACCATTAAATATAATATTCAGGATAAGGTAATTTTAACAGGCTCTATACCTAAAGAATTTGATATAAATAATAAGCCTCCGTATCCAGATTTGATAAATGCTTATAGAAATGCTAATATTTATATTTCAACATCCTATGTAGAATCTTTTGGAAGTGCTACTGCTGATGCCCTGGCTTGTGGTATACCTGTAGTTATTGGTAAAAAACATGGAGTCAAGGATATTGTTTTAAACGAACAAACAGGTTGGATTATGGAAAAAGAAGCACCAAGCAGTTTAGCGGAATTAATTTTAGAATTATATGAAAAACAGTCAAAATTAAAAGAGCAATCAGCTTTTATAAAACAATCTGTAGCTCATCTAACATGGGAGGAAATTGCTATGCAAATGACTAATATTTATAAAACAATCATGTATTAAATATGAAATTAGCAATTTTAGCACAATCCTATTTGCACGATAAAACAGCTTCTATAAATGGAACCTTCGTACAGCTTCATAATTTATCCAAAGGTTTTAATAAAGCAGGAATTGATGTATTTTATATATGCACAACAAATGATAAAACCAAACCAAGTTATGAGGTTATAGGCGGCATTCATTTTCATTGGATCCAATCACAAACAGGTTTTTTTGAATGGAGACGTACAATGCCGTTGTATAAAAAGTTGTTAGAAGGAATCACTCCAGATACTGTTTATGTAAGAGGTAGAAATGTATTGCAATATGTGGCAGGTAACTATGCAAATAAAAACGAAATACCTTTTGTTTGGGGAACCAATGGTGAAGATAGTGCAGAATTTTGGAAAAATGTGAAGCGTCTAAAAAAATCAAATAAATCTTTAATTAAGAAAATAGTGTTATATCCCTTAAAAGCGTTTGAAGATTTTTATATCAATAAGGGTATGAAATTGGCAGATGAAGTAATTAATCAATCTGATCACCAACAAAAGGAAACAAAACGGTTATTAGGCAAAGATGGGATTATTTTACCTAGTTATTTTAATGTTGATAATAAAAATATAACCAAAAGTAATCAAGTATTATGGCTAGCAACTTTATCCACCAATAAACAACCAGAAAAATTTATTGAATTAATTAAAGAAATTGATTTAAAAATATGGAAAGCAGTTTTAGGAGGAGGATCTTCAGTGAAAGACTATCAGAAAACTGTTTTTACGAAGGCTAAATTATCTAAGATTCGTTGCCTAGGTGCAATTCCTTTTCATGATTCATTTAAACTTTACAACGAGTCTAAAATTTATGTTAATACAAGTCGTCCGGATTCTGATGGTTTGCCTAATGCCTATATTCAAAGTTGGTTGAGTGGAACAGTTGTATTATCCTTACATCACAACCCAAACAAGTGGATGGAAAAGCATGATATTGGGTTTTGTTCGAATGGAAATTTCAATAAACTTGCTTTAAAATTACAAGAGCTAATTGATAATCCTAAACTATTATCACAAATGAGTAAAAATACAATTCAGTTTGCAAAGGAACAGTTCTCAAACGATAGTATTATAGAAAGTTATCTAAATTTGTTCAATAAGAATAAAAAAACGTTATAAATGACGAATGAAAAGGAATGGTTACCAAGTAAATTTACTTTTAAGAGAGGTAAACTATCTGCGAATAACAACAATAAAATGGTTGGGATATCCTCAAGATTAATTACCGATGCAGTTGCTTATTTTTACCATATAAATATTAGAAAATATGCGAAGGGAAAATTACTTGATCTAGGTTGTGGCAAGGCCCCTCTTTATAAACTGTATAGTGAGTATGTTGATGAGATTGTATGTGTAGATTGGGGAAACTCACTACACAAAAATATTCATTTGGATTTGCATGCAGACCTAAACAAACCCTTGCCTATTAAGGATAACGAGTTTAATATAATCATTCTATCTGATGTGTTGGAACATATTGAGGAGCCAAAACAATTATTAACCGAAATATATCGTATTCTAAAACAAGAAGGTGTTCTTTTAATGAATGTACCTTTTTATTATCCTTTGCATGAACAGCCATATGATTATTACCGGTATACCGAACATGCCTTATTAAATATGGCGACTACTGCGAACTTAAATGTTATTGAAATTAAATCTATTGGTGGTATACCTGAGATCTTATCAGACATTATTTCTAAATTAGTTTCAAAAGTTCCATTAATTGGGAAAGGTTGTTCATATATTATTTATTATTTCACAAAATTATTTTTATATACCAAAGTTGGTAAAAAAGTATCTAATGCTACTTCCAATCGTTTTCCTTTAGGCTATTCTATGATAGCAGAAAAATGTGAAGATCAATTTAAAAGTTGAAAATATTCCTATTGAAATGAACAACATTAAAATTAATAGAATAGCATTTGTTATGCCCTGGCATATTTCCGAGCGGGGCGGAGGTTCTGAAGTACAAGCAAATTATTTGGCACAGGAACTAACCCAAAGAAATATTGAGATACATTATATTTGTCAGACTACTAATAAAAATAAAATACGCACTACCCAAAGTTTTAAAAATGTAACAATTCACTGGTTAAAATCCTCAGGCAGGTTTCCATGGCTCGACCAAAAAAAATACAAAATAGCCCTTAAAAGTATACAACCTGAATTAGTTATTCAGCGTATGTCTTCTAATGTAACTTCTGTTATTGGCAACTATTGTAAAGTAAATCATATTCCCTTTGTATGGCTTTGTACAGATAATAAAACCCCGTTTACAGACTTTCATTTTTCAAAATTTAAAGAACGCTCAACAACTAAATCTTTAGAAATTGTAAAATACATGTTGTTTGCAATCAGTAATAAACTAATGGACTATTATAGGAATAAAGGAATGAAACTAATTGATATCGCTTTTAATCAAAATGATTTTCAGGAAGAAAAGTTGAAAAATAATTATAATTTAGAATCACAACGTATGATTTCTGGTCATCCATTACCAAAGCTTAAATTATCTAGTCTTGAACGTTTTAAAAAACAAACGATTTTATGGTGTGCTAATTTTGGTGCACATAAGCGACCTGAATTGTTTATTGAACTGGCATCTAAAATGCAACATACAAATTTAAAATTTGTGATGGTAGGTGGGCATAGCGATCTAAACTATGTAAATAAGTTGCTTAAAAATAAACCTAAAAATCTAACGATAACTGGTAAATTAAGTTTTGAGGAAGCTTTAAAGTATTTTGATGAGGCAACACTTTTGATAAATTCCTCAATATCAGAAGGGTTTTCTAATACGTATATTCAGGCTTGGCTAAGAGGTGTGCCAACCGTTGTTTTTGGGGCCGATCCAGATGGTATTATTCTAAATAATAATTTAGGCTATAATATTAGTGTGACAGATGAAGCAGCTCAAAAAATAGAGACATTATTTAATAATTATAAAAGTTATAAAATGCTTTCTGATAATGGGTACGCTTATGCACTTAAAAATCACAGTATCAAAAAAATGACTGATAATTTTTTAAAACAACTAGTGGATGAAGGTATTGCATTGCATTAATAGTCCGCATATAGGAGGTATAGAGCGTTTAGTGATAGAACTAGCCATTGCACAAAAACGACAAGGTATTGATGTGACTATAATGCTAGATACTATAGAAGGACAGTATTATCAATATCTCCTAAATCAAGATATTCCTATTTTAAAATCAAATATCAAAGGAGCTTTAGATATAAATTTAAATACATTCAGGTATCTTAAAAATACATTTAAACAATTTAATATTGTTCATTTGCATAGTTTTTCTCCTATCAGATCATTTGCGGCTACTAAATCGGACGTTAGCACTGTTTACACCATACATGGATTGTCAAAAGGTGTTCGTAAGGAGAATATTCTTAAATTTTATTTAAGAGAAACCTTCAAAAAACATTTATTGAATAAGATTACTGTTTTTATTGCAAACTCAAATTACACGCTTAATTTAGCAAAAAAACATTATGGTTTAGCTAATATTAACGTAAGGGTAGTTTTAAATGGTGTTAAAATGGATAGTGATGGCAAATATGTAATGAGCAATAATAAAGACTTTACAGTTGGTTTGGTTTCTCGTTTTACACCAAGAAAACGAATTGATAGATTGGTACATAGTTTTAAGCAATATTTGGATTTAGGAGGGAAAGGAAAATTAGTGCTAGTAGGAGATGGTTCAGAATATGCAGCAATAAAAGCACTCGTAACTAAATTAAATTTAGGGAGGAATATTGAATTAACAGGATATAAAACAAATGTTCAGGATTATTATCAAAATTTTGACATTTGTGTATTTCCATCAGAGGCAGAGCCTTTTGGTCTGGTAGGTGTAGAAGCCTATTTATATGGAAAACCTGTTTTAGCATTTGAAAATTCTGGAGGTTTAAAAGAAGTTATTGAACCATTAGAACCTGAAAATATAGTAAAAAATGAAACTCATTTGGCTGAACGAATGCTTTATTATTTGAATAATAAAAATTTAATATCAGAAAATGCAGAGAAAAGAATGGCCTATGCTAAAAATAATTTTAGTGTTGAGCGTATGGAACGTGATTATTTTAAAACTTATATTGAAATTTTAAATTCATGATAAAGGTATTATGGCTTTCCCCTAATTTTAATCATTATAAAGCTCGCTTTTTAAATCATTTGGCTAAAACTGACGCAATCAACTTAAGTATTATTTCTGGAACTGGAAGAAATGCTATGGGCGATCAAGAATTGGATGAGAATTGGGGCTTTAGCCATTTTAAAGTAGCAGCCAATAAAAAGAATTTTGGGATAGCTAAAGAAGTAAGAAAGGTATTAAAAAAAGAATTTGACAATTATGATTGGGTTTTAATTCCAGCCGAAAAGAAAAACATACTCTTGTTTTTATATGCTTTATGGTTGCAGTTTAAAAACAAAAAAACCAAATTATTTTCTTACAATCATCCGGTTTTAAAGTCGGGGAATGGTAAAATAACCGTTTTAGATAAGGTATTGAGTAAATTCTTTTACCGCTTTTTAGACCGTGTTATTTTTTATACGGAGGACAGTTATACGTGGGCTGTACAAAATAAATACATTAATCCTAAAAAAGCCTATTGGGTAAATAACACAATAGATGATATTGAGGTAAAAAATAATTATACATTCTGCGTACCTAATTTTAAGGATAAACGAATTGTTTTTATAGGACGATTAATACCTTCAAAACGTATAGATTTATTAATAGACTATTTTGCAGCCTTGCAAAAATCACTTCCAAATAAAAATTTGTCATTAGATATTATTGGCGATGGCCCAGACAAGATATTTGTGGAAAAAGCAATGAAAATTAATGCAACTATTAACTGGTACGGTACATTGGTTGAAGAAAGAGATATAGCACCAATTATTAAAAAGTCCAGCTTGGTTTTTATTCCTGGGTTATCGGGACTTTCAATTAATCATGCCTTTGCGTATGGTAGGCCATATATAACAATAAATTCTAATGGTCATGGACCAGAATTAAATTATATTCAAAATGGAACTAATGGTTTTATTTTAAATGGAAACTTTGAAGAGAATGTTGATAGTATTAAAGAGTTATTATTAGATAATGTGAAATTGAATGAACTTTGCATGAATGCATATGATAAGGGGGGGGAATTATCCGTATCTAATTGGGTACATAAAATGGCGATAAATTTGGCTTATGAATAAAAAAGAAAAAATACTATTTATTGCACCATTCCCCCCTCCTTATGCAGGTCCAGAGAATTCAGCGAAGACATTTATAGAATCAGAAATCAAAAAGGTTTATGATATAGTAATTTTTAACACTAATTATAGAAAATCAAATGCGGATAAAGGTAAATTTGGATTGCCTATGATAAAAGCATTTTTTTTTCTTAATAGTAAGTTAATTTATTTGTTATATAAAAAAAAACCTGAAATTGTTTATTTCTATGTAACTGCAACTGTTTTAGGTTGGATAGGTAAGGATATTTGGATAATAATGTTGTCAAAACTTTTTGGAGCTAAAGTTGTAATACATATGCGAGCAGGACATTTTAGAAGAAATTATAATAGAACTAATATTTTATTTAAATGGGTAATCAGGAAAAATCTTAATTTAGTTAATTTTAGTTTAGCTCAATCTAAAAGTCTGGCTAAACAATATGATAATATTGTTGATAATTCTACTAAAATAGGTTATGTTCATAATATGATTGATATTAAAAAATATTCTAATTCAGATGTGAATTATTATGATGAAAACACAATACTATTTCTAGGTCATTTAAGTCATGCAAAAGGATATAATGATATTTTAAAAGTAATGCCTAGCATAGTGAAAAATTATCCATCTATAAAATTTGTATTTGCAGGAACAAAAAAAAAGACTGAAAGAAATATTTCTTATAATGATTATACTGGAGAATCTATTCATTTTGAAGATCCTGAAGCAGTATATGATAAGTTTATAAAAGGTGAATTTGATGAAAATTATCTGTATTTGGGGGAATTAGATGAAAATGATAAAATTTATTGGCTTAAAAAATGTAATTTCTTTTTGCTGCCTTCTTATTCTGAAGGATTTTCTACAGCTGTTTTAGAAGGGTTAGCTACTGGTAAACCCATTGTAACAACTCCTGTTGGCGGTTTAAAAGATATAATTAATAATGAGGAGAATGGTTTACTAGTTATACCTGGGGACCTAAATAATTTAGAAAATGCTTTACTTTTGCTATTAGATAAGATTGCACTTAGAAATAAAATGGCTCAAAATAATTCATTATATAGAAATAATTTTTCAATAAAAAATATAGAAAAAGAATACTTACACCTATTTAATACTTTATAATATGATTATTTTACGTTTTCAAAAAGGGATATTTTCGGATCTATTGCTAATTTTTACGATTAAGTCTTTTATGTATGGCTATTTTGGAGCATTAAATTAGAACAATTGTCTTTGGATGTGTAACAAGGTGAGTTAATCTAATGCTTGTACTTTCAGATTGTTAATATTAAAACTTAATTTAGAAACCATATAAACTATATAAACCATTACCTAGAAAACCGTGAATCAACTATTAGATATATTTTCAATTTTAGCCTTAGTTTTTTTTATTATAACAGCTATTAGTAATACAAAGAATGGGTTATTAGTAGGTTTTTTAATAAAACCATTAATTGATACCAGTTGGGATATTCAATTATTAGGGGTATCAGTAATAGATGTATTTTCAATAGCTTTTTTATTTTTTAGCTATCAATTTATTATTCAATTTAAATTATATAAATATTTAAATAAATATTTAATAACTACTTGGTGTTTAGCTCATTTTGGATTGGTGTTTGGTCTAATTTTTTACCCTGGGGCTGCAGTAGATGGAATTATAAGAATGGTTTTTTTACCTGTCGCATTTCTTTTACTGCCTTTTTTGTTTAGAACTGCTAATATTAATAAGAAGCTTGGTTTATTTTTATTAATTGGAGCATTATTTTCGGTAAGTATTACTGTATTTCAAGGTATGGGCATAATTCCATATGAAACTATAAGACAAAGCAAGGGTTTAGCAAGGGCCAATGGTTTTTATCATGATATTGTAACTTCAAGGGTTTATGTTGTTCAAGGTTTACTTGCATTATATTTCATTTCTAAAATGAAATTATTAAAAATACCAAAAGTATGGTTTATTGTTTTGGTATTTTATATATTATCCGGAGGGGTTTTTCTTTACTCAAAGGCGCTTATGGGTATAATATTGTCAGGCGCTATCCTTTATTTAATTACCTTGAATAGGATATTACCAGCTTTAACTTTTGGATTGGTTTTTTTAGCGGCAATGTTTGTTTTTGATGATTATTTCACGAGTACTTCCAATAAAATGTTTGAAGAAGAAATTAAGTATAACTCAGGTATTGATAATGAACAACGACTTTTTTCTGGAAGAGGAATGTTATGGTCTAATTATTTAAATAAAATGAATAATTCAGATCCTATAACATTTTTAACGGGGTTTTATAAGAATGATGGTAGAACACACAATGAATTTTTAAGAATATTTATGTTAAGTGGTTTGTTCGGTTTAATTTTTTATGTTTTATTTTTCATAAAACTAATTAGTATCACAATAAAACAGTTTAAAATTAATCATAAATTTAAATTTGTATCCATATGGTGTTTAACCATTTTACTTATTGATGCCTCAGGTGTTGTTTGGGGTTTGTACCCTCATTATATGCTCGTAATTGTAGGGTTTTATGCATTATCAATTGCTCCTTTTAATAAAAAAAAGCTTTCAAAAATAAGTTATTGAAAACAGAACTATAAAATAATTATGCAACAATTAACACAAAAATTGGGCTCAGGAGATATGGAGATACAAGAGATTCCTTATCCTCAATTAGGCAAAGGAATGGTAATGGTAAAAAACCATTATTCCATTATTAGTGCAGGCACAGAAGGTTCTACCGTAAATGCAGCACGAAAAAGTCTACTAGGAAAGGCAAAAGAGCGACCACAACAGGTAAAGCAAGTACTAGATACATTGATAAAGCAAGGACCCGTACAAACATACCGTGCAGTAATGAAGAAGTTAGATGCTTATTCCCCATTAGGATATAGCTGTGCTGGTGAAGTGATTGAAGTTGGTGAAGGAGTTACAATATATAAAGTAGGAGATATGGTGGCTTGTGCTGGTGCAGGTTATGCCAATCATGCAGAAGTTGTAGCTGTGCCAATAAACCTTTGTGTAAAATTAGAGAATAATGCCAATTTAAAAAATGCGGCCTACAATACATTGGGAGCCATTTCCATGCAAGGAGTACGACAAGCGGATATGCGTTTAGGGGAATCTTGTGTAGTAATTGGGCTTGGTTTGTTAGGGCAACTTACGTGCTTAATATTAAAAGCTTCTGGTGTTAATGCAATAGGTGTAGATGTTTCTGAAGCAGCTGTAAACTTAGCTGTTAAAAATAAGGTAGTTGACCTAGGAATGGTTCGTACGAGCGCTGGTATTGAAGAACAAATTTTTGATACAACCAAAGGTGCTGGAGCAGATGCTGTTATTATTGCCGCAGCAACAACCAGTACTGATCCCATAAATTTTGCAGGGGCAATAGCAAGAAAGAAAGGAAAAGTTATTGTGTTAGGAGCAGTTCTTACAGGTTTTGACCGCGATCCTTTTTGGTATCGTAAAGAACTGGAATTAAAAATGGCTTGTTCTTATGGCCCTGGAAGATATGATTTGAATTACGAAGAAAAAGGGGTTGATTACCCAATAGCTTATGTACGTTGGACAGAGCAAAGAAATATGGAAGCTTTTCAACACTTGCTTTCCAGTGAGAAAATTAATATTGATTATTTAACTACCCATACTTATAAATTTGAAGATGCACCGAAAGCATTTGATTTGGTAGTTGAAAAAACGGAACCATTTTTAGGCATTGCATTAGAGTATGATGTTGAGAAAATTCAAAAAAAAGAAAAAATTAACACGAATATAGCAAGCCCAGAAGGAGCAGTTTGTATTTCTTTTATTGGAGCAGGGAGTTATGCACAAGGAAATTTATTGCCAAATATCCCAAAGTTAGATTCCGTCACTAAAATAGGCGTTTTAACAAATTCAGGTACTTCTTCAAAACGTGTAGCAGAAAAGTTTGGGTTTAATTTTTGTGCATCTAAAGAAGAAGATATTTTTGATGATAAAACAAATACACTATTTATTGCAACAAGGCATGATTCACATGGTTCGTATGTTTTAAAAGGTCTAAACACAAACAAGAATATTTTTGTAGAGAAACCTTTATGCCTTTTAGAAACTGAGTTAGAAGAAATTATCACCGCTCAAAACCATTCAGGAAAAGCAGTTATGATAGGTTTTAATCGACGTTTTTCCCCATTCACTAAAACAATAAAAACGAAGTTAGGTGATGGACCAAAATCTATGATTTACAGAATAAATGCTGGTTCAATACCCGTTGATAATTGGATACAAGACCAAGAATTAGGTGGAGGAAGAATACACGGAGAAGTTTGTCATTTTATAGACTACTTAACCTATATCAACGGAAGTTTACCAACACAGGTAAGTGCACATAGTTTACCAGATCCTAATGGATTAAATGATACTCTGAACATCCTATTAAAATTCGAGAATGGTTCTACAGGCGTGATTGCGTATTATGCAAATGGATCAAAATCATTAACTAAAGAATACGTAGAGATCTATTCACAAGGTATAACAGCCATTTTAAAAGATTTTAAAGAGTTGAAAATTTATGGAAAAGGTAAGCCATTTAAAAAGAAATTAATGAACCAAGACAAAGGTCAAAAAGAAATGGTAGATGCTTTTGTAACAAGTTTATTAAAAAATGGCAAAGCACCAATTTCATTTGAAGAGATTATTGCAGTAACCAATGCAACGTTTAAGGTGTTAGCATCCTTAAAAAATAATGGACAACAATTTAATGTGTCATAAAGAAAGTTCTTTTCTAAATCTAAAGTCATACTGTGAAAAAGAAAACTTTAAAGGTTGGGATCCTTATGATGGTTTGAATTCAAAAGTTTTTCAGGAGCTACCTCTAAAACATTGGGATTTAGCTCGTTTAGCTTGGATTCAGGGATTTAAGAGGAGTCCCATTAATTTTAGAAAATTGCTATTAGTACCTAAAGAACACAATGCCAAAGGGATTGGATTGTTTTTATCGGGGTATTGTAATTTGTATAGAATTGCACAAAATGGAAATTTGAGTTTTGGCACAAAAGAAGAAATCTTTAAGCAAATAGATAAATTATCAAAATTGTTAATATCTATGCAGTCTAAGGGTTATTCAGGCGCATGTTGGGGCTATAATTTTGATTGGCAAGCCCGTTGTTTATTTTTATTCCCTAAAAATACACCTACAATTGTTGCTACTACTTTTTGTGCTGCTGCTTTATTTGAAGCCTATGAAATTACAAAGAATGAAACATATTTAACAATAGCGCTGTCATCAGCAAAATTTATTTTAAATGATTTGAAAAGAACAACACATAAAGATGGTTTTCTTTTTTCATACAGTCCTTTAAATGGTAATAATACTGTATTTAATGCTTCTTTATTGGGAAGTAAATTATTAAGTACTTGCTATTATTATACGAATAATGAAGAATATGCCAGTATGGCTAAAGAGTCTGTAAAAGCGTGTGTAAGTAGTCAAAATAAAGATGGTTCTTGGGAATATGGCTTGCTACCTGTTCAAAATTGGAAAGATAGTTTTCATACTGGGTACAATTTAGATGCGTTAATTACGTATCAGAATTATACTGGAGATATGTCTTTTAAGAACGCTATTGATACAGGTTTTAATTTTTACATATCCAATTTTTTTAAAAGTGATGGTACTCCAAAATATTACCATACTAAAACATACCCAATAGATATTCATTGTCCGGGTCAGTTATTTGTAACACTTTCTAAACTAAATAAATTCAAAAAAAATAAATTATTAGCCGATAAAGTGTTGTGTTGGACAATTGATAATATGCAAAGCCCACGAGGCTATTTTTACTATCAGCTAAAAAAAGGAATAAGTTCAAAAATATCTTACATGCGTTGGAGTAACGCATTTATGTTTCATGCGTTGAGTAATTATTTTTTAGAAATAAACAACAATAGTAATAATGAATAAGTTGAAACCCATTTCAGTAAATGGTGTACATATTTACCCATTTAAAAGCGCAAAAGAATTGTTATTGTTTGCAATGAAAGAGAAGAAAATATTAGTTGCTGTAAATGCCGAAAAGATTATACATGCAACCAATGAGACAAGAAATATAATAAATAGCAATATTGGATATGCTGATGGTATAGGAGCCGTTTTGGCATTAAAAATGAAAGGAATAAAAGGTGTTGTGAAGATACCAGGTTGTGAGTTATGGTTGGAAATTGTTGAGGAATTTCATAAAAAAAACTCATTTTATTTGGTTGGAGGTAAGCCTGAAATAATAAAAAAAACAGTTGTAAAATTGAAGAGTAACTACCCAACAATACAAATTTTGAATTATAGAGATGGCTATATAAATTCCAGTAAAGAGCAGAACATACTTATTGAAGATATTAAAAGTAAAAAACCAACCATTGTTTTTGTAGCTATGGGTTCACCAAAACAAGAAATTTTAATGAAAAAAATATTAGAAGTGCATCCAGCTTTATATCAAGGCTTAGGTGGTAGTTTTGATGTATTTACTGAAAATGTTAAAAGAGCTCCAAAATGGTGGGTGAAAAATAATTTAGAATGGGCATTTCGCTTAATAAAGCAGCCATTAAGAATTGGAAGACAAATTCATTTATGTAAATTTGTAGTGCTCTTAATCTTAAAGAAAATATAATTAATGCTAAAACACCTACTTTCAGATATACATATCGCAGCCTTTCTTGCATTAATAGTTTCGTTTGCATTGGTATATATTATTATACCTAAAATAGCCTGGATAGTGCATTCTAGAAACTTAATAGATCACCCAGATAAAAGGAGTGCCCATAAAAATGCAACACCAACTATGGCTGGTTTTTCATTTTTCTTGGCACTTATATTTATGGTGTTTTTTTTAAAGGATTGGGATACAGATTTAATAGGACTCAACTTTATTGCAAGTATCACTATAATAGTTGCCATTGGTTTAAAGGATGATTTGGTGGTATCTTCACCAAAAGCAAAATTAGTAGGGGAGACAATTGCTGTTTTCTTTTTATTATTTTGTAATTGTATGCAAGTAAGTTCGTTCAACGATTTTTTAGGCATACAGCAATTACCCATGATGGTGTCATTTGCCTTATCAATTCTAATGGTAGTCACAATTATAAATGCCTATAATTTAATTGATGGTGTTGATGGACTTGCAGCAGTGGTTGGCATCGTAATATTTAGTATTTATTCATTGATATTTTATGGAACAGGTTTGTACTATTATTTTCTACTCTGTTTAAGTTTAATAGGCATCTTGCTAGCCTATTTACGATATAATTTATCATCTACAAAAAAAATATTTATGGGTGATACGGGCTCATTGCTTATAGGTTTTTGTATTGGTTTTTTTACCTTAAAATTTTTAGCAATGGATGCTTCATTATTTGAAAAATTCACTTTTTATCCAGAAAATAAATTAATTATTATAGCCGCTATCTTATTCATACCATTATTTGATATGATTCGGGTGATTGGTATACGATTATTAACAAATAAAAGTCCTTTTTATCCAGATAGAAATCACGTACATCATTTACTATTAGATTATGGGTTATCTCATTTTAAAGTAACATTTTTAACTGGTTTTATAAATTATATATTGGTGATAGGGTTTATATATTTAGCCTCTATTTTTAATAGTTTTGAAATGATAGGCGTTTTAATAGTTGTTTTTGGGCTATTTTTAGGGGTATTATATCTATTGAAGAAGAGGGTTAATGAGGGAATGGGGAATAGGGAGTTGTAGTATATGTTGATTGAAGTAATTTGTAGCATTGGAGTTTTGAAGTAACAGATTGCTTCGTTACTCTCGCAATGACGGAATTAACAATAACTCATCATTACGAAAGAGTGTTTACTGAGCGGAGCCGATATAACACGATTGAAGTAATCTTTAGCATTGGAGTTCTAATCATGATTGCTTCCTTTTAGTCGCAATGACAGTTGGTTTTAGAGTGACAAATTGTTTCGCTAGTCTCGCAATGACGGTTCGGTTTAGGAATTAGCAATAATGGAGAAAATAGATAAAAAATAAATTTACAATTAGAATAAATGAGAAAGATAATTTACAATTATGTAACAATTATAAGTGTATTGCTCGTCATAACATCATGTGTGCCAGCAAAAGAAATAGCTTATTTTCAAGAAATTGAAGAACTTACTTCTGCTGAAACAAGTATGAATTCAGAAACAAAGATTGCCGTAGGAGATTTGTTAGCTATTAATGTGTCGGCACTTGATCCTGAAACGGCATTGGCTTTTAACCTTTTTGAAAATTCAGGGAATGGAGCTGTAAAATCGTTGCCTT
>Ga0209345_10000770_pt1 | contig 40911 bp, 33 predicted proteins | sample Cruoilmetagenom7_FD_187294 | JGI IMG/M metagenome (GOLD analysis project Ga0209345, IMG submission 187294) | Oil polluted marine microbial communities from Coal Oil Point, Santa Barbara, California, USA - Sample 7 (SPAdes) (version 2) | ecosystem: Environmental > Aquatic > Marine > Oil seeps ...
GAAAACCAGAGGCCCGATGACGAAAGATATAGTCTTCGAAATAGTTGAGGAACAGCTTAAGAAAGAGGTGCCCGAGGTTAAGGAAGTAATTATAATAAGATGAAGAAGGATTTTTCAGAGCGCCCCCCGTTTACCAAAAGCGCTGCTGAGGTGGCTCGGGACATAGTCGAGTTTGCCAAGGTGTATCAACTCCGTATTCAGCCCGGTAAGACCCCTGAGTCGTGGGCGGAGGTGGTGGTTAAAGTCAGAGGTTGCCCCTGCGGCAAGAAAGACTTAATACTAAGCGTTATGACTCCAGTCGTAGAGATGCCGTCCACATTATTCCCCCTCCCTCTAAGTCCCTCCCGCCAGGGGAGGGAGAATTGGCATCATATGACAAAAGTTGCGCCAATTGGTATAAGTGTCCCGGTGATGAGACCTTGAAGGACACAAAGTGCGATGGTACTTGCCGCTGCAATCTGTTTGCCAACGGTGGATATATGGAGTTTCTTAGGAAGTGGAGGCCTTGAGCCGCTTTCCAACCTCTTTCTCAAACCCTTGATCGCTGGGCTCATAATACCTCCTGCCTTTGAGGTTCTGAGGTAGGTATTGCTCGGTTACAAAATGTTCGGGGAAATCGTGAGGGTATTTATACCCTTTGCCATAGCCCAGTCCCTTCATCAAGCGAGTTGCCGGGTTTCTCAGGTGCAAGGGCACTGGCTCAGCTCGGGTACTCTCTATATCCTCCCCAACTTTAGAATAGGCTTTGTATAAGGAATTGCTCTTGGGAGCTGTAGCCAAGTAGACCACAGCTTGAGCCAGGGCTAAGTCTCCCTCAGGCATGCCGACAAAGTGGGCTGCTTGTTGAGCCACTACAGCTACTACCAAAGCTTGTGGGTCTGCCATCCCCACATCTTCAGAAGCAAAGCGAATAAGACGCCGAGCAACATAAAGTGGATCTTCTCCAGCCTGGAGCATTCTCCCCAGCCAGTAGAGGGCAGCATCAGGGTCTGAACCTCGAAGCGACTTATGGAGTGCCGAGATAAGGTTATAGTGTTCCTCACCAGCTTTGTCATAAAGTAGAGCCCGATGCTGTAAGGCGTCCTCGATAGCACTTAGATCGAGGTGGAGCTTGCCATCATCGCTGGGTTCTGCAGCTAGGACTGCCATCTCCAAGGCATTGAGACCCACCCTGGCATCACCATTTGACATACAGATTAAATGCTTTAGAGCCTCTTCCTTTACCTCAACCTTCATCCTTCCCAGCCCCCTCTCTCTATCCTCAAGAGCTTGTCGGATGATGAGATTTATTTCCTCGTCAGAGAGGGGATTTAAGGTGAAAACGCGACAGCGAGAGAGGAGAGGGGAGATAACCTCAAAGGAAGGGTTTTCGGTAGTGGCACCAATGAGAGTGATGGTCCCCTCTTCTACATAGGGCAGGATAGCATCCTGCTGGGCTTTATTGAAGCGATGGATCTCGTCAATAAACAAGATCGTTTTCTGCCCATACAGGCCACGGCGTTCCTTGGCTTCCTCCACGATGCGGCGTAAGTCAGCAACCCCAGCAGCCACTGCACTTATAGGGCTAAAATGGGACTTAGTAACATTAGCAATGATATAAGCTATGGTTGTCTTCCCACTTCCCGGTGGGCCCCAAAAGATAATGGAGGGGGGCTGGTCAGCTTCGATAGCTTTCCGCAACACCCTTCCTTCGCCTATCAGGTGTTCTTGCCCCACAAACTCGGAGAAGCCCCTGGGACGCATCCGAGCGGCAAGGGGAGCCTCCTGGGATAATTGCTCTTCTCGACGTAGCTCAAATAGATCCACGATTTCCCCCTTTCATCTCTATCAAGTCATCCCCACCATCAGCTCAGTCTCTGTCGCCCAAGCCACCATTGTGTCAATTGCTTTTCGCCCTTTTATTTACCATGATAAGTATCTTGGAGCCGAAAATAAAGATGAGTTTGAGGCATTTTGAAGTAGAAAGCCTCCTGAGCGACTCGCTCACGAGGCGGAGATGAAAATGCCGTGGTTATTTTCAGGGGAATTGTGAACTGTTGCCACCCACCTAGCCTTGACCTTGGGGATAAATGGCTTAGCTTCGTTAATCGGGATAGAGGAGTTTATGCCTTCCACGTCTGAAAAATACCAATTTACCTCGCCTCCTTTCTATTTTATACCCCATTGGAGGCGTGGGATTGGCCCTTTTGCTCTCTTAGAGCATTGGCGATGAGCCTCAGACTATTTATTCTTATGAAACCGGCAGCATCCTCGGCGTCATAGCCCCCGGCTACATCCATGCTGGCCAGCGCCTGATCATACAGAGACTGGGGCGATTCCCTCCCGACGATGATGATGTTCCCCTTATATAGCACCAAATGCACCTTGCCGGTTACATGCTGCTGGCTTTTGTCGAAGGCAGCCCGCAAGAACTCCATCTCTGGGGAATACCACAGGCCATAATAGATAAGCTGGGAGAACTTGGGCACCAGACTATCTCGTAGGTGCATCACCTCCCGATCCAAGGTAATCCCCTCCAGGTCTCGGTGAGCCCGATGAAGGATTGTCCCCGCCGGGGTCTCATAGACTCCGCGGGATTTTATCCCCACAAAGCGGTTCTCAACCAGGTCATCTCTGCCAATGCCGTTTTGCCCCCCCACGTCATTAAGATAGCTGAAAAGCTCCACAGGGGAATTTTTAACCACCCCGTTAGTCAGATTATGAACTCGAACAGGATCACCACTAACAAACTCTATCTCTATCTCGGTTTCCTCATCCTTTGCCTCCTTTGGCGAGAGTGTCATCTCAAACATACTATCTCTGGGCCTAATTTTAGGGTCTTCAAGTTCTCCGGCCTCATAGCTTACATGCATCAGATTTGGATCACAGCTCCACAGCTTCTCTTCAGTTACCTTTATCGCTAAGGAGTTAGCTTTAGCATAGCGTATCAAGTCAGATCTCCCCTGAAATTGGGTCAAGAATTCTTTCTCCTTCCACGGGGCAATAACTTTGATGTCCGGGCACAAAGCCTGATAGGTAAATTCAAATCTTACCTGATCATTACCTTTACCAGTAGCACCATGGGAGAGTATGTTTGCCTTTTCCTTTTGGGCAATTTCAATTTGTCTTTTAGCAATTAGTGGTCTAGCTAGGGAGGTGCCTAATAAGTATCTACCCTCATAAATGGCGTTAGCCCTGATAGCAGTGAATACAAAATCCCGGATAAATTCCTCCCGAAGATCCTCTGCATACACCTTGGAGGCACCAATCTCAAGTGCCTTTATCTTTAGAGCTTCAAAGTCCTCCCTTTGCCCCACATTGGCTATATAGGCAATCACTTCATATCCCTTACTCAATAACCAGTGCAGAATAACTGAAGTGTCAAGTCCACCACTATAAGCTAGTATCACCTTGTCACTCATTATTCGCCTCCAACTACCTTTGTCCCATCGCCGTGCTCCTCAATAGCAGCAAGGAGTGCTCCTGACAAGCGGCCATCGACGATCTGGGCTTGGGGAACAACAGATAAGGCATGTAAGCACGCTTCTACTTTGGGAATCATTCCCGCCGAAATAACCCGCCGAGCAATTAGGGATCTAGCCTCAGTTGGGGTGAGAGAGGGTAATAGGTTTCCGGTGCCATCGGCGATGCCTGCCACATCAGTGAGGAAGATGAGCTGAGCAGCCTTCAACGCTAAAGCAACATCACCAGCAGCAGTATCAGCATTGATATTAAGGAGCATGCCAGCCCCATCAGAAGCTTGGGGTGGCTGGTAGCCTAGAGGGGCAATTATCGGCAGATATTCCGCATCAAGGAGCATCTCTAGTGGCTTGGTGTTTATTTTTACCACCTGCCCGACGTAGCCCAGGTGGGGAGACTTGATCCTCGCCTCAATAAAGCCTCCATCAATGCCGCTCAGGCCAAAAGCCCTCCCCCCCAGGGAATTGACCTGAGCTACCAGTTGTTTGTTGATCAAACCAGCTAGCACAGCGATGACAATCTCAAGGCTCTGAGCATCAGTTATCCTCAGCCCATCGCTGAAGTTTGCCCCAAGCCCCCGCTCCCAAAGCCAGTTTGAGATTGTCTTGCCACCACCATGAACTATTACTAGGGGTAGTCCTCTTTTTTGAAGCATAACTACATCCTCAAGGACATAGCTGCCCAGAGTACTGCCGCCGATCTTGATCACTATAGGCTTCATCTTTTAGCTCATCTTTATGCCAAAAATAGACTCATATCAAGTAGTATAAGTGCTATTAATGGTGACATACTCCTCAGAGAGGTCGCAGCCCCAGGCAGTGGCTTTTTCTGGGCCAAGGTTAAGGCAGAGCTTAATTGGCACCTCGTCCTGGCTCAAGATCAAGATTGCCTTGGCTTTATCAAACAGTAAGGGGTGTCCTCCACTAAACAGGCAGAGTTCGCCAAGGTAGAGGTCTATGCGGGAGGGGTCTATTTCGGCTTTGCTCTGACCTAAAGCACTGATAACTCGCCCCCAGTTGGGGTCACTGCCGTGCACGGCTGCCTTGACTAAAGATGAAGCAGCAATACTGCGGGCGGCAACCCGGGCATCACCCCAGGTAAGTGCCCCCTCAACAGTGACCTCGATGAGCTTTGTTGCCCCCTCACCATCGCGGGCGATCTGCTTAGCCAAGGAAAGGCAAACCTCAATCAATGCCTGTTCAAACTTTTCCCCACTGCGGCTACCACTGTGAATGGCCTCATTATGAGCTAAGCCATTGGCAAGTAGAAGTACTGTGTCATTGGGGCTGGTGTCACCATCAATAGAGACCATGTTAAATGAAATATCAATCGCCTTTTGCAGTGCTTGTTGCAGCAGATCAGGATCAACTTTGGCATCAGTGGTGAGGAAACAAAGTAGGGTAGCCAACTCGGGATGGATCATGCCTGCCCCTTTAGCGACGCCGCCCAAGGTAATCTCACTCTCCTCCAACCGTAGTGTTACTGCTATCTCCTTAGTGAAGGTATCGGTGGTGGTGATCGCCCAAGCTAGCTCGTGGCCACCGTGGCGGGAGAGGGTTATATTATCGATCCCGCTGCGAATCAACTTCATCGGAAGCGGTGTGCCAATTACCCCGGTGCTGGCGACTAAGACATCCTCAGGAGATATTCCTAATCGTTGAGCAGCAAGATGAACCATTTCGGCGGCATCCGCTTGCCCTTGTTCCCCAGTACAGGCGTTGGCGCAGCCGGAGTTCACCACCACTGCTTGAGCACACTTTCGAGATAGGCATTTTTGGCACAAGGCTATCGGAGCTGCCTTAATCCTATTAGAGGTGAAAACGCCGGCAGCAGGGCAAGGAAGCGGGGAGCAAAGAATTCCCAGGTCCAAGGTATTCTTGTCCCTCGTCTTCAGCCCAGCATGAACTGCCCCGCCGAGGAAGCCGCAAGGTGAGGTAACGGTTCCGCCGGAAATTACTTTAAGAGCAGGATTGGTAGTTGATTGTAACATCAAACTTGATTTTAGCATAGTAAGGCAAAAATAAAAAGAGAATATTTTTCAACATCAGCAACGAGGAACTGTCCCTCCTTCTTGACAACAGTGATGAACGGTGTCAAAATTAATTTATAATGATTCGATGGGAATTTATGATTTTTGATGTATCTCTTTCAATAAGTTATCAAAGTGAGGGTTAGTCTCCTGGTAAGAAATAGAATTTTTAAATGGGCCTGGCAATTAAGGAGGTGGCTATGAGTGTCATAACACAGAGGCTGAAGGAGAATTTACCAATTAAGAATTTTAGAAGTACCATCAGAGGTTACGATAAGGAGGATGTTAGTAATGCATATCGGCCTGGAGTAAAGCTCTGCCTGGAGCGAGCTCGCCTGTATACAGAGTCGTATAAGCAGACAGAGGGACAGCCCCAAGTTCTACGGCGGGCAAAGGCATTGGCTCATGTGCTGGAGAACATGACTATATATATAACCGATGGGGAGCGGATTGTAGGTAATTATGCCAGCTCACCAGCACACTTAACCTCTCACCCCGAATACTACTGGCGCTGGCTGGAGAAGGCAGTTAATGACGGTTATCGAGGCTTGTTGGATGATCAGGGAAGGGAGGAGTTAAGCGCAATTAATAAGTACTGGCAGGGCAAATCAGTCCAAGGGATGGAACGCGACTATATCCCCCCAGCCCTAAAACCGTATTGGGCCTATAACGGAGCCACAATGTATGGGCATATGGCTGAGTCAGGGGTGCCAGATTATGAGAAGGTATTCAAAGTAGGTTTAAACGGGCTAATAAAAGAGGCAGAGGAGAGGCTGGAGGAGATTGCCAAGGATGCAGATATCTCATCTCGAGATTATGTTGAGCAGAAGAACTTTTTAGATGCAGTGATAATTTCCTTGCGGGCAGCCATCGATTGGGCCAAAAGGTATGCTGAAAAGGCGAGAGAGTTGGCTGGAGTTGAAACTGATGCTGAGCGCAAAAAAGGACTCGAAGAAATTGCTCAAGTTTGCGAATGGGTGCCGGCAAATCCACCGCGAACCTTCGCTGAGGCTTTACAGTCCTTCCTGTTTATCCACCTGATTACTCACTTAATCGAAGCCTATGAGAATGGGATAGGGATGAGGTTTGATCAAGTCTTCTATCCACTTTACCACCAAGACATAGCTGAGGGCAGGCTTACCCCCAAGCTTGCCCAGGAACTTTTGGAATTCCTCTACCTTAAGATGGAGGAGATCGGCATTCTGCTTGCCCCAATAATGGGAGGAGGAGTACAGGGAAGCAGTTTGTTTCAAACCTTAACCCTTGGCGGTATTACCCCGCAGGGAGAAGATGCTACCAACGAGCTAACCTTTGTAGTCTTAGATGCCTGTGACTCTATAGGGCTTTCACAGCCGACTACCGCCATAAGAATTCACCACAATACCCCCCAGGAACTTCTGTTCAGAGTTACTGATTCGATACGGAAAAGGTGGGGGACAGTCTCCCTGTTCAATGATGAGTATGTAATTCCCAAGTTGCTCAGCTTGGGGATAGGGCTGGAGGATGCCCGTAATTACGGCATCGAGCAATGCATGAGATGGACTATCCCGGGGAAGAACATCGTCTATCGGGCTGGAGATGGAATGATAATATTGCCCAAGTGTTTAGAATTTGCTCTCTCTAGGGGCATAGATAAATTTAGTGGCAAGCAAATAGGGATGGCTACCCCCGATCCGGCCACTTTCGACTCTTTGGAGGAGGTAATGGAGGCATTTGTAGCTCAGGTGGGATTCTTTGCTGAAAAGCTCGCCAGGATCGCCAATACTGCTGATATTTTTTATGAACAGTATCTACCGCGACCTTTCTTGTCGGCGCTGTTTGCTGACGGCATAGAGATGGGGAAAGATTGCCGGAAATGGTCTTTTTATCCTAAGCGGATAATGGGGTTTCTGGGCGGCATCAACGTAGCTAATTCACTGGCAGCGATGAAAAAGTTTATATTTGAGGAAAAGAAGGTCAGCCTGCAGAGGCTTCTGGAGGCCATCGATAACAACTGGGAGGGTGAGGAGGAGCTTCGCCAGATGTTTTTCACCGAGGCTCCCAAGTATGGTAATGATGATGATTATGTTGACGCTTTGGCTAGAGAGGTTCAAATTAGGGCGACAAGAGAGGTAGAGAAATTAACCAATTACTATGGCTACCATTTCCTATTAGATGGCAGCTCGGCATCGGCTTATTATGCCTTTAGCGGGCTTACCGGGGCTACTCCTGATGGCAGGAAGGCTAGAGAGACATTCGCCGATGGCACCGCTTCTCCAGCTATAGATACAGATAAAAAGGGGCCCACCGCGGTGCTCAAATCTGTCTCCAAGTTAGACCCTCTGGCATCCTACAATCACCTGCTAAATCAGAAATTTTTGCCCCAACTTTTGGCCGGGGAGAATAAAGAGGCATTTGTTGCCTATCTTAAAACCTGGTGCCAGTTGGGAATTCATCATATCCAGTTCAACGTTATGGATCGAGAAACTCTACTCGAGGCTCAGCAATATCCGGAGAAGTATTCCGACCTAGTTGTCAGAGTAGCTGGCTATGCAGCCTACTTTGTCGATCTATCTAAGATACTTCAGGATGAAATCGTCAAAAGAACCGAGCAGGTATATTGCTAAATCATCCCTGAAGGGGGAAGGAGGTATTGCTAACATGGCTATTGTAGAAGAAAAAAGGGTAACCGCGAGATTGAAGGATGAGATGGTTTGGAGGGCTAAGTGCATAAGGAGATTAGGCAGGCCTGAGGATCAGAAGAGATTAGGAATGGGCTTTCCCTATCGGCCTGGGGTTAAGCTTTGTCTTGAGCGAGCACGCCTGGTAACCCAGGCATATAAGGATACAGAGGGTGATCCCATAGTGCTGAGGAGGGCAAAAGCGCTAGCCAAAGTGCTGGATAATATGACAATTTATATTCAGCCCCAGGAGCGGATTGTAGGCAATTATGCTAGCGACCTTGACTCCCTCACCGAATACTGCGAGCAATATTGCAGTTGGATAGACAAGGCCATCGAAGGGCCATATAAAGATTTGCTCTCGGAGGATAAAGATAGAGCAGAGCTACATGAAATCCACAAGTATTGGCGGAATAAGGCAGTGCATGGCAGAGAGCGAGATTTGCTTCCCGAAGAGGTAAAATCATACTGGTCCTACTTTAACCACGGGGTATTCTTGTGGATCCATGGTGCCCATGAAGGTTGTCCAAACTATGACAAGTTATTTAGAGTTGGCTTGAATGGGATAATAAAGGAATGTGAGGATAGACTTAAGGAGATAGCCTCGGATCCAAGCATCTATCTCAATGCCCGGGAATATCTGGAACAGAAGCGTTTCCTGGAAGCAGCTATAATAAGCCTTGAGGCCGGGGTGAGATGGGGGAAGAGATTTGCCAATTTGGCTCAAGAGATGGCGAAAGAGGAGAAAGATGAGGGGAGAAGGAAGGAGCTACAGGATATTGCTGAAGCTTGCGATTGGGTGCCGGGAAATCCGCCGCGGACATTTTATGAGGCGGTGCAATGCTACTGGTTTATAACCCTTATTACCCGGGTAATTGATCTCCAAAGCACTGGCTTGGGGGATAGATTTGATCAGCATCTCTATCCATTCTACAAAAAAGATAAACAGGAGGGGAGGATTACCCGAGAGCAGGCTCAGGAACTTTTGGAATTTCTGTGGCTCAAGATGACTGAACTAGGTGACTTGACTCCGCCCACCCAAGCAGCAGGGGGTGGCGGTGCTGTCATGACGACGCGCCTGGGGACTATCGGAGGACAGAGGCGCGATGGGCAAGATGCCACTAACGAGTTGAGCTATATAGTCTTGGATGCTACCAAGGCTATAGGACTAACTCAGCCCGCCTTTGCTATCAGACTTCACCGCAACACACCGCAGGAATTTTTCTACGCCGTTGCCGATGCGATAAGAGCCAAGGCAGGGGTTTTCTCTTTCTTCAATGATGAGATGATGATTCCCTACCTAGTAAGCCTTGGTATTCCTATGGAGGATGCCCGGGATTACACCACCGAGGGCTGTATGAGATGGGTCATACCGGGAAAACCCATGGGTAATCGTGCCCTGGGAGGCAACTTTGCTCTACCCAGGTGCCTGGAATATGCTCTGTACCAGGGGGTGGACAAGTTAACCGGAAAACAGATAGGAGCTCAAACCCCTGACCCGCTTACTTTCGGCTCCATTGAGGACGTGATCCAAGCGTTTCTGGCTCAGGTGAGATTCTTTACTGAAAAACTGGTCACCATCGGTAATATCGTGGATGTTCTCGATGAGGAGTGGTTCCCTCAACCCTTCCTATCCGCACTGATGGATGGCTGTATTGAGCATGGACAGGATATCAGGAAGTATAAGTACTTTGTTAAGACCCAGTTCCAGCCTGTGGGACAGATAACTGTAGCGAATTCGCTACTGGCAATGAAGAAGCTTGTATTTGATGATAAAGAGGTTTCCCTGGCCCAGCTCATGGATGGCCTTAAGAACAATTGGGAGGGGAAGGAAGAACTGCGCCAGAAATTCCTCAATGTTCCCAAATTTGGGAATGATGATGACGAGGTAGACTTATTTGCTAGAGATATGGTCCACCGGATGACTAAGGAGCAGGAGAGCTTCAAGAATATCTATGGCAGCCACTATTTTTGCGATGGGACAGGGGGATCCAGCTACTATGCTTATAGCGGACTTACCGGTGCAACCCCCGATGGCAGGAAAGATCGTGACCTATTCAACGATGGAACCTGCTCCCCGGTCATTGGCACAGACAAGAAGGGGCCAACTGCGGTGCTGAAATCGGTAGGAAAGCTAGATCACACTAGAGCCTTCACCCACCTTTTGAATCAGAAGTTTATGCCCCACTATTTGGAAGGCGACAACAGGGAGGCCTTTGTTTCCTATCTTAAAACCTGGATCGATCTTGGTATCCATCATATCCAGTTTAATGTAATGGATCGGGAAACTTTCCTCGATGCTCAGCAGCACCCGGAGAATTATGCTGACCTAGTAGTCAGGGTAGCAGGTTATAGTGCCTACTTTATTGATTTGGGGAAGGAGCTTCAGGATCAAATTATTGCTCGAACTGAGCAGGAATTTTGCTAAATTATCTCCAAAGGAGAAGGAGGTGCCTTAAGATGGCTATTGTAGAAGAAAAAAGAATAACCGAGGTAATGAGGCAGCATCAAGAATATCAAAGCAAGGCTGCGCAGGGAATGGGGAGAATCCTGGCAGGGGAGAAGTTGCCCGAACGGGTGCCATATCGTCCTGGCACGAAGCTTTGCATTGAGCGAGCCAGGTTGATAACCGAGGGGTATAAAAAGGCAGAGGGAGACCCCATAATGCTTCAGCGAGCAAAGGCATTTGCTCACTACCTGGATAATATGACCTTGTATATTCTCCCCGATGAGAGGATTGTGGGGAACTCCGCCACTGAGCCTAACTCTATAGTTACCTTTCCAGAGCTCTGGTGGCGGTGGCTAGATAAAGCCATTGATACGGATTACCGAGTTTTACTCGCAGACGAGGAAAAGAGGGCAGAGTTACACCAAATTCATAAATATTGGCAAAATAAGGCAGTGCATGGAGCAGAGCGCAATTTGCTTCCCGAAGATGTGCTCCCTTACTGGTTCTATAACAACACCGGGGCTATTGCTTGGCTGCATGGTGGGCGAACTGGAGTGCCCAATTACCACAAGCTATTCAAGGTAGGCCTAAATGGCATAATAGGGGAGGCTGAGGATAAATTAAAGGAGATAGTTTCTGATCCAGAGCTTTATCTCCATCCTGATGAGTATCTGAAGAAGAGGCGCTTCTTGGAGGCAGCTATAATAGATTTGAAGGCGGCTATCAGATTGGGGCAAAGGTTTGCCCAGCGGGCAAGAGAAATGGCCGCAGAGGAAAAGGATGAGAGGCGAAGGAGAGAGCTTGAAGAGATTGCCGAGATTTGCGAATGGGTCCCTGGGAACCCCCCGCGGACTCTTCATGAAGCTCTCGAGTTCTACTGGTTCATGACCCTGTTGACCCGTCTCCTTGACTTGCAAACCCCGGGATTGGGAGATAGATTCGATCAAATTATGTATCCGTTGTATAAGAAGGATAAAGAGGAGGGCAAGCTCACCAGGGAGCAGGCTCAGGAGCTAGTAGAGCATCTGTGGCTGAAGATGAATGAGGAAGGGCAGTTAATTCCTCCTGTCCAGGCAGTAGGTGCTCCAGCTATAATAACAGCTCGGGTGTTAACTATTGGAGGTCAAACTAGGGAGGGTGATGATGCTACCAATGAAATGAGTTACATCGTTGCGGATGCCACCAATGCTATAAGGCTAGCTCAGCCGGCAGTGGCTATCAGGTTGCATCGCAATACTCCAACAGAGTTTCTGTATAAGATTCTCGAGTCGCTCAGGATAGTAGCTGGAGTTTATTCCTTGTTTAATGATGAGATGATGATCCCTTATTTGGTTAATTTGGGAATCCCCTTGGAGGATGCTCGGGGCTATTCCACCGAGGGATGCATGAGGTGGATTATACCTGGGAAGGCCATGGGGATGCGAGCTTTGGGAGGAAGCATTGCTTTGCCAAAGTGCTTGGAATATGCCTTAAATCAAGGGAGGGATGAGAAGTTCTTCGGTGGGAAACAGCTCGGATATCCTACCCCTGATCCTCTCACTTTTGCCTCTATAGAGGATGTAATGGAGGCATATTTGACCCAGGTGAGATTTTTCTTGGGGAAGTTGGTTACTATTTACAATTTGGTGGATGTTCTAGACGGCGAGCATTTACCTCAGCCTTTCCTATCCTCACTTTTGGATGGCTGCATTGAAAATGGGAAGGATTGTAGGGAGTATAAATATTTCCCCAATACCATTATTCAGCCCGTGGGGCAGATAACTATAGCCAATTCTTTGGCGGCGATGAAGAAGCTGGTGTTTGAGGAGAACAAAGTTTCTATGGCAGAGCTCTTGGATGCCCTGAAGAATAACTGGCAAGGGAAGGAAGAGCTGCGCCAGATGTGCCTCAACGAGGTCCCCAAGTTTGGAAATGATGATGACTACGTTGACCTAATAGCCAGGGACATCCAGTTGAGGACTACAGAGGTCTTTCACAGCTTCAAGAACATCTGGGGCGGTCCTTTCATAGAGGATGGCACCGGCGGCTCCAATTACTATGCCTTTAGCGGGCTAACTGGGGCAACACCCGATGGCAGGGTGGACCGCGACTATTTCAATGATGGCACAGTCTCCCCGGTGCCTGGCACCGATAAGAAAGGACCAACAGCGGTGCTCAAGTCTGTGGCCAAGCTAGATCATGCCAGAACATTCACTCACTTGTTTAATCAAAAATTCCCCCCTCAGTATCTGGCTGAGGAGTATAAGGATAGCTTTGTTGCCTACCTGCGCACCTGGGTTAACCTAGGTATCCATCATATCCAGTTCAATACCATATCCCGAGAGGCCTTGGTAGATGCTCAGGAGCATCCCGAAAAATATAAAGATATGGTGGTTCGAGTGGCTGGTTTTGCTGCCTACTTCATTGATTTGGGGAAGCCAATACAGGATCAGATTATCGCCAGGACAGACGAAACATTTGCTCGATGAATTGGGTGGGTTGTCCTAACTCGCCTTAGTGTAGTTTAATTAAGAATAAGGGAGGAGGAGGTATAAATTATGGCTATCACCGCGGAAAAGAGGGCAACAGAAAAATATCGTGATGAGATGGGTTTTCAAGTTAAAGTTTGTCGAGGCCTAGGCAGATTAGGGGAGAGAAGAGAGGAGACGAAGCTTTACCGTGAAGGAGTTCATATTTGCCTTGACCGGGCTCGGTTGATAACCCAGTCTTTTAAGGAGACCGAGGGGGAACCTATTGTGCTCAGGAGAGCGAAGGCACTGGCTCATATTTTGGACAATATGACTATATGGATAGGCCCTCAGGAGCGGATTGTAGGCAATTTTGCTGCTGACCCCGATGGCGTGCAGCATTACCCTGACCTCTTCGTAGGTTGGCTGGATAAGGCTATTGACGGGCCATATAAGTACATGATAGATGACGCGGAGAGGGAGGAACTACACCAGATTCACGAGTATTGGCGGAACAAATGTGTGCATGGTAGTGAGCGCAGTTTGCTTCCTGAAGGGGTAAAGCCATATTGGCGCTTCCCCAATCAGGGGGTGTTCTTCTGGCTGCATGGCGGTCGTACCGGAGTACCCAATTATGATAAAGTGTTCAAGATAGGCTTGAATGGATTTATAAAGGAGGCTGAGGATCACCTTAAGGAGATATCATCAGATCCGAGTATCTATCTTAATTCCAGGGAATATCTGGAGCAGAAGCGCTTCTTAGAGGCAGCAATAATAGGCCTAGAAGCAGGCATCCGATGGGGTAAGAGGTACGCTGCCAAAGCTAGAGAGATGCTGGGGGAGGAGAAGGATGAGAGGCGGAGGAGGGAGCTAGAGGAGATTGCCGAGGTTTGTGATTGGGTGCCGGGGAATCCGCCGCGAACTCTACACGAGGCAATACAATGCTATTACTTCATAACCCTCATTACCCGAATAATTGATCTTCAGACGCCAGGACTCGGGGATAGGTTTGACCAAATTATGTATCCGTTGTACAAGAAGGATAAAGAGGAGGGCAGGCTAACTCCCAAGCAAGCTCAAGAGCTAGTGGAGTATATGCTCATCAAGATGAATGAATTTGGTGAGCTAGCTCCACCAATTGGGGCTGGAGGAGGAGGAGGTGTGGTGACGGCACGGGTGATGACTATCGGGGGTCAGACCCCTGAGGGTGATGATGCCACCAATGAAATGACTTACATCACCTTGGATGCTAAGAATGCCATGGGATTAACCCAGCCGGCGATTGCCATCAGACTTCACCGCAACGCGCCACAGGAATTCCTGTACAAAATTACTGAGGCACACCGGATAATGCCAGGCGTTTACTCCCTGTTCAATGATGAGATGATGATCCCCTATCTGATGAGCTTAGGCATACCTATAGAGGATGCTCGGAATTACTCCACCGAGGGTTGTATGAGGTGGATTATACCGGGAAGGGCTATGGGTATGCGTGCTTTGGGTGGGATGTTTGCCTTGCCAAAGTGCCTGGAGTATGCCCTAAATCAAGGGATGGATAAATTCAGTGGAAAACAAGTGGGGGCTCGAACACCCGACCCCCTCGCCTTCACCTCCATTGAGGATGTCATCCAGGCATATCTGGAGCAGGTGAGGTTCTTCCTGGAAAAATTGGTTACCATCTATAATATTGTGGATGTTCTTGACGAAGAGTGGCTACCTCAACCATTCCTGTCTGCGTTGATGGATGGCTGTATTGAGCGTGGTCAGGATTGCCGCAAGTACAAGTACTTCCCCAATACTATCATCCAGCCCGTAGGGCAGATAACTGTAGCTGATTCGCTGGCGGCGATGAAGAAGCTGGTATTTGAGGATAAGAGGATTACCAAACTTGAGCTTTTGGATGCCCTTAAGAACAACTGGGAGGGGAAGGAAGAGCTGCGCCAGATGTGCATCAACGAGGCTCCTAAGTTCGGTAATGATGATGACTACGTTGACCTATTGGCCAGGGATGTTCTCTTGAGGACAACGCAAGTGTTTAGGGGCTTTAAGAACATCTGGGGTGGGCCTTTTATGGAGGATGGAACCGGCGGCTCCAGCTATTTCTCTTTCAGTGGTCTTACTGGGGCAACCACCGACGGGAGGAAGGATCGCGATCTGTTCAACGATGGGACGATTTCCCCTTGTATTGGTATGGACAAGAAGGGGCCAACTGCGGTATTGAAATCAGTGGGGAAAATAGACCATGCTAGAGGCTTCACCCAACTGCTGAATCAGAAGTTCTTGCCGCAATATCTGGAAGGCGACAACAAGGAGGCATTTGCTTCATATCTTAGAACTTGGGTTGATCTCGGCATCCACCATATCCAGTTCAATGCGGTAGATCGAGACATCCTGCTCGATGCTCAACAACACCCAGGGAACCATCACTATCTGGTGGTCAGGGTGGCGGGTTATAGTGCCTATTTCATCGATTTAGATAAGGAGGTACAAGATCAAATTATTGCCAGAACTGAGCAGGTATTAGCCTAAGGTACCTCCTATTTCCGCAATTAAACTCGAGCGTCGGGTAGCATATTCTATCGCCTCAGCTACCACAAAAAGTGACCCGGTGGCACAGATAAGGTCGTTTGGTTTGGCTATGGCTAATCCTTGATCTACCGCAGCAGCAACCTGTTCCGCCACTTGTGGCACTATGCCCCATTTGGAGAATTCAGCCACTAGCTTTGGCAGGGGGGCAGCGCGAGGGTGACGGGAGCAAGTAACAATAACTGAGGCTCCCAGAGAGGCTAGCTCCCTGATTATCCCTGATATATCCTTATCCTCTGAAGTTCCCACGATGAGAATCAGTTGTTCAAAATCAAAATACTGCTTCAGAGCTTGCTTAAGCTTCCTTGCTGAGTCGGCGTTATGTGCTCCATCAACAATAAGCAAGGGGTCTTGTCGCAAAACTTGAAGTCGTCCTGGCCAGTCTACTTGGGCGAGGCCTGAAATGATATCACTTGCTGATATTTTTACCCCTAAGCTATTCAGCATCTCCAAACAAGCTACAGCGCTAGCCGCATTATCTAGCTGGTGCTCACCAAGTAGGGGGATATCCAGCTCATAGCTCCCGCTTATCCCCTTTACCAGGCAGGACTGCCCTTTGAGGTTGAAAGCCCCTTCTTGCCAGCTAACTTCCTTGCCTACTTTAACCAGCTTTACCCCAATGCTTAGGCATTCTTCCTCTATCACCTCTGCCACTTCGGGAAATTGCGGAGAGCATATTACAATGCACCCTGGCTTGATAATGCCTGCTTTCTCCTTAGCTATCTGGTGCAGGCTTCGGCCTAAAACCTCCATGTGATCTAGGCTTATCGAGGTGATAACGCAGACTTCCCCTTTCACTACATTGGTAGCATCAAGGCGCCCCCCTAACCCTGTCTCCAGCACCTGAAAATCAACTTTGTTCTGTTCAAAATAGCTGAAAGCTAATGCGGTCAATATCTCAAAAGTGGTAAGCTCACCCAGGTTCCCCCGCTTATTTATAGCCGTAATCTCCGGCTTCAACCTATCAACCAATCCGACAAGTTCTTGCTCAGAAATCAGCTTTCCGTTGATCCCCATCCTCTCTCTCAGTGTATGAAGGTGGGGGGAGGTATAAAGGCCAGTTTTGTAGCCGGCTTGAGCTAGCCCGGCAGCAATCATGGCCGCAGTGCTTCCCTTACCTTTAGTGCCAGCTATATGAATTGACCTTGCGCTCAGATGGGGGTTAGCTAACCTGTTCAATAACTCCTCTATGCGTCTTAGATCAAATACCACCGCCGAGCGGGAAGCTCTTTCATAGTCGGCAAAGCTCAGGATATAATCTAACGCAGCTTGATACTCCAAATTTAGTCCCTCTCCCATTGAATCTTCCCCCCAATGATGGTCAGCATCGCTCTTATTCCACTTATTTCCTCCGGCGGTACTTGGCAGGGGTCACCACTTAGGACAACAAGATCAGCAAGTTTGCCTGGTGAGAGAGAGCCCTTTATCTGTTCCTCAAAAGAGGCATAAGCAGCATTAGAGGTATACATTTTCACCCCTTCGAGAGGCAAGACGCCTTCTTGAGGCGAAATAGTTTGCCCTGTCTGGGCCTTGCGGGTGACGGCGGCATAGATACCTATCAGAGGATCAAGGGGTACTACTGGTGAGTCTGAGCTAGCAGCTACTCTCAGAGGTGCCTTTAACAGTGAACCTATAGGGTAAAGAGATGGCAACTGAGTCTGCGGCACCGTCTGGAGATATCTTTCCCCATTATAGTAAATAAAGGGTGGCTGAGTAACTATCATGGCTTGAATTTTTTTTAACCGCTGCATTAGTTGGGGAAGGCAGATCGAGCAATGCTCCAATCGATGGCGATGATTTACCCGAGGGGCTTGGGAGAGAGCGTAATCTAGGGCAGTGGTTGCCGCTGCCACACTGCTTTCCTCGATAGCATGAAGTGCCAACTGGAAGCCAGCCTTATGCACTTGGAGGGCTATCTGGTTTAGTTCCTCTTGAGAAGGGAAGAGCTCGCCGGTAACTTCATCAACCACGATTTTAACTCCGCCCAAGCGCAACTGGCTATCTCCGACGTGTGAGGATAGTCCCAAATTTTGGAATTCTTCCCAGGCGTCAACCCCAATCATCATCGAAACCCGGCAGGTCAGCTCTTCATGGCGTTGAAGTCGCCGAAACAATTGCCAGCGGTTAAGACTATCACTCCAGGTAGCATCCTGGAGTGAGGTGATGCCCAAAGATAGGTATTCGCGGTTGGCAAGTCCTACGCCCTTCTCCAGCTCTGCTTCGGTTAAGGGTGGCATTTTACTTTCCACATACTCATTCATCCCAAAGAGCATCCCATTAGGTTCTCCCGTTTCGAGGTCGCGGTCAATAAGCCCACCAGGTGGCTCAGGGGCTTCTCGGCAAATGCCCACCAGTTTTAGCCCCAGACTATTAAGCACACAAGCATGCCCTGACTGATGAACCAGCTTTACTGGATGATAAGATGCTGCCTTGTCCAGCTCCCAGCGGGTAGGATGGCGCTTTTCAGCCAGATAAAACTCGTGGTAGCCTATTGCTTTTATCCAGGTTCCTGGAGGGATTGCTTCTGCCCGGAGTCGAATTTGAGCTTCAAGTTCGGCAATACTGCTTACTGCCGAAGGGTGGCAATCAACGCTAAGTAGACTTGCGGCAAAGGCGAGAGGATGGCAGTGGGCATCATTGAATCCAGGCACTATTGTCTTCCCCCCACAATCGATTAGCTTAGTCTTTGTCTGCCGAAGCAGATTGAGGTCACTATTTTTGCCCAAGGCCAGAATTTTATCACCTCTGATAGCGATTAACTCCGCCTGAGGCGTTTGCGGGTGTAGAGTTTTTATATTAGCATTATACAGAATAAGGTCTGTCATAGGTGGCTGATATTTCTTAGAAAATAAAGTATACTCCAATTGGGGAAGAGAGGAAATGAAGATTCAGCAAACCCTAGTTCTTATTAAGCCTGATGCAGTACAGCGGGGGTTGGTGGGGGAGATTATCTCTCGCTTTGAGAGAAAGGGGCTGAAGGTAGTGGCGCTGAAGATGCTCCACATGGATGAAGCATTGGCCAAGCGCCACTACGCTATCCATGAGGGGAAATCCTTCTTTGCCCAGTTGGTAGCATTTATCACCTCCAGTCCCCTGGTAGCTATTGTTTTTGAGGGAGCGGAAGCAGTAGAGGTGGTACGCCGCCTAATAGGGGAGACAAATCCGCTCCAGGCAACCCCAGGGACGATTCGGGGGGATTTTGGGCTAGATGTGGGGCACAATTTAATTCACGGCTCTGACTCGGAGGAAAATGCTAGTGGGGAAATCGAACTCTTCTTTTCCCCAGGGAAACTTCTCGGCTACCAGCGTGAAGTCGATAAGTGGATTACAGGACCTTGACCAAGAGATGAGCTTTCTCCCATAGCTGATCTAGCTGGTAATATTCTCGCTCAAAGGGGGCAAAGATGTGGACAATCACCCCACCAAAATCTAGCAGCACCCAGCCTGAGTTGGCTGGGCCTTCAGAGTGGTGAGGAAGGATGCCTTCCTGCTTTAAAGTTTTGTCAATGGCTTCACGAATAGCTTCGATCTGGCGCCCACTCTCTCCAGTGCAGATAACAAAGTAATCGGCGAAGGAGCATACCTCCCTTATATTCAGCAGCACAATATCTGCAGCTTGCTTGTCTGAAGCCACTTCTACAATCCTTCTAGCCAGCTCTAGTGTCTCCAAAGTACTCCCTATGATCTACCCTTTGGTTATCCCGGCTTCAGATCCTCAATCTCCTTTGTCACTCTGCTCAATTCAACTTCCAAATCCCGCTTATATTCCTCAAGCATTCGAAGATACTCTTCCTTCATCGGGAAATGTCGAAAACCCCAGAACATAAACGGGGGGAATCCAAAGCGAAAACCACCATAAAAGCCGCCTCCTCGATACCACATTTGATTCACCTCCCGAGATAGCTTATTCTATTACCGATTTCGTCATGCCTCATCCACCATATCCCCAACATGTTTGGCTATTGCTGGAGAAGCTGTCAGCCCTGGGGAGTCTATGCCAACTAAATTTATAAATCCCGGCAAACCTCTATCGTACTCATGCCTGATGACAAAATCCCTGAAATCTTCCCCCGGTTGTTGAAGCCTGGGCCTAATGCCTGCCATCTCAGGCTCCAGGTCATCATATTCTATAAAAGGCAATAATTTTATCGCCGAATGGTAAAAGGCCTGCTTTTGCGAGCTGTCGACTGCGTAATCTATCCTATCCACAAAACGCGCATTTGGGCCCAGGCACATCCCTCCTTTGAGGTCTAAAGTGACATGAATGCCAACATCTTCATCCTTGGGTGGTACCGGATATATTAACCTCTGGACTAACTTGTTCTTACCATGGCCCACACTGAAGTATTCTCCTTTGCAATAATGGAGCTTATAGCCTGCCTCAACTATATCTATCCCAGCTAGCTCAGCTATTCTATCAGAGTTGAGACCGGCACAGTTTATCACTATCGAGGTTTTGAAGGAGAAGCCATCCTCTATGGTAACTTCATACCCGTCAGCTACTTTTTCTATCCCTACGACTTTCGAGGTATAAGCTATCTCAGCTCCGTCGTTCTTTGCTTTGGTGATAAAGTATTTCATCAGGGCATGTGAATCTATAATGCCTGTTGCTGGTGAAAAAATGGCGGCAACCCCGTTTACCTTCGGCTCTAGCTCCTCTAGCTCTTGTCTTGAGAGCATCTTTAAGCCAATGGCACCATTCTCCTTACCCTGGTTTAACAGCCTCTCCAAATCATCGACCTCGGTTTCATTGGCGGCTACTATGACCTTCCCCAATCTTTTGTAGCCTATCCCCTCCCTCTCACAAAGCTCGTAAAGCATAGCACTGCCCTCTAGGCACATTTTTGCTTTCAGCGAGCCTTTGGGGTAATAGATGCCAGCATGGATAACTTCGCTATTCCGGCTACTTGCTTCCTGGCCAAATGTTTCATTCTTTTCAAGCACATAAACCTGTCTCCTACTTGCCACTTGGGCAGCTATCGCCAACCCTATCACGCCAGCTCCAATGATGGTAATATCAGCTTCATGTGATATGCCACTCAAATCTTTCGCTCTATGGGGATTGACGGTTTGATCTCACATTACCCGCTTTAGCCGGGGGTTAGGGGTAATGCCAGGCAGTCTGCCTCTTTTAGCGATGGGCTTACCCTCTACTTCATGCAAATCAGCAGTGAAATCAATAGGCTTGGTATCACTGATATAGCTCCCCACTGCAAAGGTATCAACTGGAGCACCACTTTCAATAAAATATCTGATGCGCTCCGGATCAAGCCCACCACTGACGAAGATTTTCACCTCCCTAAAGCCGTTTAAATCTAGCCAAGCCCTTGTTTCCTTGACTAAGTCAGCAGTAACCCTGCCTCGCTCGGAAGGAGTATCTAGCCGCACCCCCTGTAGTCTCCCCTCCATTGCTTGAGCTACGATCACACTCTCCTCAGGCTCATCCTTGAAGGTATCCACCAAGGCGATGCGGGACACCTCGGGAGGCATATGCCTATCAAAGGCAAGAGTGGCTCTGGCAGTACTCCCCATGATGATGATCAAGGCATGAGGTATAGTACCAATGGGTTCGAGGCCGGCAAGGCTGGCCCCGGCAATGCTGGAGCAACCAATGCAACCACCGACAATGGCGGCATAGTCCATTCTCCCCACCGCTAGGGGGTGAACATGGCGAGCCCCAAAGCTGATAACGGGAATTCCTTGAGCGGCGTTAATACATTCTCTAGCTGCTGTTGCCCAGCCACTACATTGAGATAGAATCCCCAAGTAAGTAGTCTCATGCGCTCCATAGCTCTGATAAGGAGCGGTTATCCTTAGCACTACTTCTTTTCTTTGGAAAGGCTCCCCTTCAGAAAGAGCCCATACCTCCCGGTTATCCTCGGGCAATATCTTCGAGAGCAGTGTCAAGGCTTCGTGCATACCACAGGTGATCCCTGCCCGACTGGGGAACACCTCCATGGTGGCTACTGGGTTGAGCCCTTCGCGCCTCAGGATTTCCACGGTGCGAATAAAGTAAATATCAGCCGGCTCCCCAGAGAGGAAAGAGGCAGGAATGTCAAATTGTGGGGGGGTTATTTTCACTTCAAAAGGAGAGCTTACCAACTTTGCCCCTAGAACCTTCTCCATGTGCTCTAAGGCAAAGTTGTGCCTTGTTTGGTCGAAGGTGGTGACACAATCAACAGGAACCTCTACTTCATAGTTGCGGTAGTAGCAAGCCTCGGATACTGTATGTAGGATGCAGATATCAGTACATACCCCGCAAACAATTAATTTCTCTGGCTGGAGAGCCACTAATTCCTTGTCTAATGAGGTATCAGCGAAACAGCTATAGTGCCTCTTAGGTATCACCTTCCCAGGATAACCAGCAAGTTCAGGGATGACTTCAACCTCTGAGGTGCCGGCCACACAATGCGGGGGAAATATTTCAAACTCTGGGTCATCGTGAGCATGGTGGTCACAGCAATAGAATATCTTTGACCCCGAGGCTACTTCCCGCTCTAGAAGCTGCTGGATATTGGGGATAATACGACGAGCCGCTCTACCCAAATACAACGGGTTACCTTGCTCAAAGAAGCCTCTTATCACATCAGCGACTATAACCGCATTGGGCATAACTTCCCATCCCTCTCAGCTCAAAACTATCCCCCATCTATAGTCTACAGCCAACAGTATCTCGACTGTTAGCTACTCATAATTATAATCTTCAATGTTTGAAATGTCTTGTTGCGGTGAACACCATAGCCATATTATATCGATTGGCAACCTCAATAACCTCCTTATCCCTTACTGAGCCACCGGGCTGGATTATGGCCCTGACTCCTCCTTTTGCTGCCAGCTCCACCCCGTCGGCAAATGGGAAGAAAGCATCGGAGGCAAGGACACTATCTTGAGCCCTTTCCCCCGCTCCTTTCAGGGCCAATTCTACACTGGCTACTCGGCTAGTTTGCCCTGCTCCCACCCCTAAGAGGGCACTCTGTTTAGCAATCAAAATAGCATTGGATTTAACATGCCGTACTGCGCGCCAGGCAAAGAGCAGGTCATTCATCTCCTGGGTTGTGGGCTGACGCTGAGTTACCGGGCGAGGCCTCAATTCCCCCTCAGTGATAAAATCCCTGGTCTGCACCAAGAAACCACCGTTCACTCGGCGAAAGTCATAAGATCGAGGTGAGGGAGAAATAGAACTTAGCGACAAAATACGTAGATCCCGCTTGTGCCCAAGCAACTTTAAAGCCTCGGCCTCATATTGAGGAGCAATAATAGCATCATAATGGCTTTTGTCGATCTCCGCGGCACAAGAAAGATCAATAGGTCTGTTGGAGGCTATTATGCCCCCAAACGCTGCCACCGGGTCCCCGGCAAGAGCCTGCCGATAAGCCTCTGCCAAGCTCTCATGGCTGGCCAGACCACACGGGGTATTATGTTTAATGATGACCACAGTGGGGTCGGTGAATTCGCTCACTACATTTAGCGCTGCATCCAGGTCGAGGATATTGTTAAACGAAAGCTCTTTCCCACTCAAGCGGACTGCGGTGGCCAGGCTGGGCCTTGGGGGTCTGCCCTGCTCTATGTAGAAGGCAGCTTGCTGATGGGGATTCTCGCCGTAACTGAGGCCTGAGTGTTTGCCTAGAGCAATAGTCATCTCCTCAGGGAAAACCTCATCTTGTAGGTATTGTGCAATTGCGGTATCATAGATAGCTACATGCTGGAAGGCTTTGCGAGCTAGCTTGCGGCGACTTTCCCAGTCGATCTCTCCCTTACCTAGTCGATTGATGATCATGCCATAATCTTGGGGATCGACCACCACGATGACATCAGGAAAATTCTTGGCAGCAGCTCGGATGAGGCTGGGGCCACCGATATCGATGTTCTCCAGTGCCTCCTCTAAGGAGACATTTTCCTTAGCTATAGTCTGGACAAAGGGATAGAGGTTAATCGCCACCAAGTCAATGGTCCCAATCCCTGTTTTGGCCAATTGCTCCATATGGTGGGGTAGATTGCGCCTGGCCAGGATACCGCCATAAACAGCAGGATGTAATGTCTTCACCCGGCCATCTAAAATCTCAGGGAATGAGGTGAGCTCCTCTACACTATGAACTGGTAAACCTATCCCTAAAAGTGCCTGTTTGGTCCCACCGGTGCTGAATATCTCAGCCCCTAGCTCCCCCAGACCTCGGGCAAAATCGATCACCCCTGTTTTATCGGAAACACTGAGCAGGGCACGCATCGTTAACCTCCTAGAAGCTTACAGTATCAAACTTCCAGCTATTGTATGTTATTTGGCAGCTTTTCCCCAGAAAATCATTATCACCCTTTCATTCCCCTTCTGCTCTACCACTTCCCCGATAAGTCTGGCCTGTGGCAACACCGACATGAGCACATCGACATCTCTTGGTGAACAGCACAGCACCATGCCTATGCCCATGTTGAATACTCGGTACATCTCCTCCTCATCGACATCGCCTTTCTCTCGGATTAGGTTAAAGATGGGCGGCACCGACCATGATCCAACTCTGATCTCGGCTGCTAAGCCTTGGGGGAGAACACGAGGCAGGTTAGCTGGTAACCCTCCCCCGGTTATATGGGCTATCCCTTTGACGAGCGGCAATGCCGGCCGGATCAGGTGGTAATAGCAGCGATGCGGTTCGAGGAGTTCCTCCCCCAAAGTACGGTCAAGCTCCTGATAAAAGGTATTTAAAGCCTGGGGCTTGGTGGTAAAAATCTTTCGCACCAGCGAATAGCCATTGGTATGTAAGCCACTGGAAGGCAACCCCAAGATAACGTCGCCAACTTGGATTGCTTTGCCATTGATGATAGATTTCTTCTCCACTGCCCCGACAATAAAGCCCACCAGATCGTAATCCCCTTCCCGATAAATCCCCGGCATCTCAGCAGTCTCACCCCCGATAAGGGGGCAGCCCACCTCGCGGCAGGCATCGGTTATCCCAATGATGATGCTTTCTACTTGTTGTGGCCTGAGCTTACCCATAGCGATGTAATCCAGAAAGAAAAGCGGCTCAGCACCACAGGTTAGAATGTCATTGACACAATGATTAACCAAATCGATGCCGATGGTGTTGTCTCTTGCCAAAGCTGAGGCGATGCTAAGTTTGGTGCCTACTCCGTCAGTGCTGGAGACAAGAACCGGCTCCTGGTAACCCTTAAGTTCGAATAGTCCACCAAAAAAGCCAAGCTCAGTTAGCACTTCAGGGCGAAAAGTGGAACGGGCATGCTTTGTGATGATCCTTAAAGCATCGCTTCGAGCCTCGAGATTCACCCCAGCAGCAGCGTAAGTTAGCTTGTCCATCAAGAGACTCCCCGGGGCAAGGATTCTAAGGCTAGTTTATCCATCTCCAATTGCACTGGGATGGGATACTCCCCAGTGAGACAAGCGAGGCAGAAGACATCTCTGGGGAGCCCTATGGCTTTGATCAACCCCTCCAGGCTGAGATAGCCTAAAGAATCAGCCCCAATGAACTCCCTGATCTGGGGGATGCTTTTACGAGCAGCGATAAGTTCCCATTGTGTGGCCATATCCACCCCAAAGAAACAAGGATAGCGAATTGGCGGGGCACATACACGCACATGGATCTCTTTTGCTCCAGCCTTCCTAAGCAAACCGATCACTCGTGGAGTAGTTGTCCCTCGCACAATGCTATCGTCCACTATAATCAGTTGCTTCCCCTTGAGTACCTGAGGGAGGGGATTAAATTTAAGCCTGACCCCTAGCTCCCTGATGCGTTGGTCAGGCTCAATAAAGGTGCGAACGGCATAGCGGTTCTTAAGCAACACCTCGCTGAACGGGATGCCTGATTTTTGGGCATAGCCAATACCGGCAGCTGTAGCTGAGTCGGGGATGCCAGTAACTATGTCAGCAGCTACAGGATATTCCTCAGCTAGCTCCTCTCCCATTATCTGTCGTGCCTGATATAGTAAACGGCCATTGATCACCGAGTCGGGGCGGGCAAAATAGATATATTCAAAAACGCATATTGCTTTATGCTGTGACTCTATCCCCTTAAAGCTGTCGATACCATTGGCCCCAGTAACAACCACTTCACCAGGTTCAACCTCGCGGAGGAAACTCGCCCCAATATGATCTAAGGCACAACTCTCCGAGGCAATCACCCAGCCATCGTTGACACTGCCAAGGCAGAGGGGACGTACCCCCAAAGGATCACGAACCCCGATCAAGGCCTCGGGGGTAAGAATTACCATAGAATATGCTCCTTGTAGCCGAGGCATGGCACAGGCAACTTTCTCCGGCCAAGTCTGCCCTGGCGAGGCAAGGATAAGATTGGCAATAACCTCAGAGTCGGTAGAGGTAGAAAAGTGATAGCCTTGCTCCTCTAGCTCCCGCCGCAGCAGCCCGGCATTGACAATATTCCCATTATGGCCCAGAGCTATTTCCCCTTGGGCCCCTTTTACCAGGATAGGTTGCGCATTGATAAGGCGGCTTGAGCCGGTAGTGGAATAGCGATTATGACCGATGGCAATAATGCCGGGCAATTGACTCAAGGCAGCTTCATCAAACACCTGAGATACCAACCCCATGCCAGCATAGAGGCGGATCCTTTTACCATCACTGGTAGCAATGCCGCTACTCTCCTGTCCTCTATGCTGAAGGGCGAATAAGGCGAAAAAGGTGAGCCGGGCTACTTCCTCACCGGGGGCATAGGTCCCAAAGATACCGCAGGACTCACGCCAACTCGCCTTGCCCACTACCATAGATACCCCTGAAAAACTCCGTTTTTCAAACGGGCCCCAGATTTGCTCCTCTAAAACCCTTGGGCCCCCATGAGAAAGAGCGAAACGAACTTTTCATGGGGGGGCTAGCATAATTTGCTAAATCCGATCTAAGGTGACCACAGCCTTCTACTATGATTATAGGTCTCCCCCAGGGCTAGGTCAATTGCCCCTCATTTAGCCATCCTGAGACAGCGTCCATTGCCCTTTCATCTAAACGCAGCTTGTGTCTTCCTCCAGGGATGATCACTATCTTTTTGGGTTCCCCAGCTTTCTCGTAGAGAGACCAGGCGTGACTTAGCGGTACTACCTCATCCTGCTCCCCATGCACTATTAGTAAGGGTATAGAGGCAAGCTTATCTACCCACTCTATAGGACTAATATGCTCAAACCCATTCAACCATTCATCTACGGATTGGGGGAAATCTTTATCTCTGATAACTCCGATGTGGCGAAAGTGGTCGATCAATGAGGTGGCATCCTGTCGTTCAGTTAGAAAACCAAATCTGGCAGGGCAAGCACAGAGGGCGATAGAGGTCACCCGGGGTTCATGGGAGGCAACATAAGCCGAAGCTGCAGCGCCACCGCTAAATCCCAGAAGTGATAGGCGAGTTTTGTCCACTTCAGGGCAAGTGCATAAATAATTGATAGCTGCTTTAAGATCCCGGCACCAGCCCAAGATGTCGAGGTTACCTCTGCTTGCCCCCGTCCCTCTGAAGTTAAATATCATGGTCATAAATCCAGCACTACAGAATCTCTCAGCAAGTAAAGGGTAGCCCCTATCGCCAGGATGCGGTGGGCCGGCGGGGATGCCATGACAAATACATAAGGCGGGAAAGGCCCCCTTATCTTTAGGGATATAGACTTCTCCCCTGATATCGATCTGGTCTACATCGAACCGAACTTCTCTTCTCTCCATTATCCCCCCTTATAAAGGGACCTCTTGAAAAAGGGATTTTCAGTGTCTTTATGAGCCTGCCTTTAACTCGGAGCGAAGTTGAATAAAGCGAATAAGATTATCCCGAGCAATCATACCCAATACTATCCCTTCCTTCACCACAGGTGCGTGGTTTGTATGATGCTCGGCCATCTGCTCCAGTATGCTGAGGGCATCATCATCTGGCTGAACTGCCACTAGCTCACTGAGTGGGGTCATTATCTCCTGCACACGAACAAGATCCCAATGTGATTTGGGCGCCTGCTTAATAGCATAAAGGGTTATAATTCCTTTTAGTCTTCCCTCCTCGGCCACTAAGAAATAGCTGCGACCAGTAGGCAAGATATAATTTTGCACTAGCTCTTTTAGACTAAGGTTAGGGGGTACGGTAGGCTGGTCATAAGTCATCACATCTCGGGCGGTAATACCTCGCAGGTTCTCATGCCATTCCATCTGCCGGTAACTTGTAGTAGCTGCATAGTGCAAAAACCAGCCGATTAAAGCAAGCCAGAAACCATCAAAAGCGCCGAGATAGATAGCACTACCGAATGCGGATACTACAAGCGTAGCCCTGCTTAAGGTACAACCAAATACTAATGCTATTCCACCAAAAATGAGAATATAAGCGATACCTCGCCCTGACCATGAAGCAATATGGGTAGCCCGCCGGTAACTCCCCGTGCCTCGCCAAAGTAGCGCACGTAATATTCTGCCCCCATCCAAGGGGAATCCTGGGATCAGATTAAACAAAACTAGCATCGTATTAATGTAAGCCAACAGTCTCGTTAGATCGGCAACTAGAATCCCACTACCGCTTGAGAACAGAAGAGTGATACCGGCAAAAACACCTGCCAGAGTCAAGCTACATAAGGGGCCGGCAATTGCCATTACCAGCTCAGCCATAGGGCGTGTTGCCTCTCGAGTTATCTGAGCCACTCCGCCAAAGATAAACAGGGTAATGCTCTTTACTGGGGTACCATTCCTAATAGCAACCAGGCTATGGGCTAGTTCATGAGCAATAACCGAGGCAAAAAGGAGCAGGCTAGCAGCTACTCCAGCGGCTACCCTGCTCCACAAAGGGTAATCAGCGGGGAAATAGGATAGTGACAGTGAGAAGGTCAGCAGAGCAAAGATTATGAACCAACTATAGTGCAAGTATATCGGAATGTTGAATACCTTACCTAAACGAATAGAATGGCCCATTTTCCCCTCTAAACTCTAAGCAGCCGATTTTATTATGTCGACATTATGTCAACCGGCAATTCGCCGCACAGATTCACCTGGTCGATAACCTTCTCCGGCGCAACTTCCCCTCTCTCCGTTACTATTCCAGTAATCAGATTCGGCGGGATTATATCAAAGCCTGTCTCCAAGTGGAGTTCCTTATCCTGATAGCTCTGGGCGCTAAATTTGATTATTTCACAAATGGCATAAACGGGAACATTGTTCTTTCTTGCCGCCAGGGCAAGTTGGTAAGTTGGCGTGCCATTGATGAGGAAGCCGTCGGCGAACACACTATCAGCACCCACCAAAACCTTGTCCACTACTGATATGTAATGCTTGATGGAAGCATCAGAAATAGCTGAAGCTGTGATTCCCACCATCTCAAGCTCGTGGGCAGTGATCTCACCATACGATTTACCATCTATGGATCTAGATTTGAGGGCTAAAACCCTGACAAGTTTTCCTTGGCGGGAGGCTATCTTAAGTGCGTGGCAAACGGTTGAGCTGTAGCTCGAGGTGAGCACTACATCCTTATCCTTTAGTATCCCAGCTCCGTTTTCAGCAGCTTTTAAGGAAGCTTGTTGGGAGGCTTGGATAATTTCATCACCTTTGATATAGGCGAAGCTCTTCAGATCAGCTAGCATTATTCCTTTCCCAGCTTCGTGGAATACCTCGTGAATAAAGCGAGAAACACTATTAGCTATAGAGGCCATGTTAGGTCTTATCTCCTTCAACGCCATGCCAACCTCTCTTAGCTCAGCCAAAAACTCACTGGGATTTTTGGACTCGCTTCTCTCCACGGCTAGCTTCATTACACCAAGTGCTTGCTGAGAAATGAAGCTGGCACCATGCACTTTATCCTGCTCGATCTGGGCAATTTTGTGGCTGATTTGGGGGATCATTTCACCCTCTCCCACGTCTCGGGTAGCTTGGGCACTGTTTCATATTGAGCAATATCTTCAGGATCAATCCACTTCGACTCGGTGTGTTCCCAGTCAATCTCTAACTTTTCCGGCTTTATCACCCGAAATCGAAATGGATGGACAATCCATCGCCTCCCCAGCTTTTCATCGGTGGCCACAAGTTCCTGGCCCTGCCTCACCAATTCGATATCCTCAAGAGTTAACTTTACCTCCTCCAGTAGTTCCTCCAACACCTGATCAAAGGGAGTATTCCCTTCTTCTATATATCCGCTTACTCCTGCCCATTTGCCCTTATAGGTACCCACCTTCTCACTCCTTCTTAGCAAACAGATTTTCCCTTTATGCTCCAGGAAACAGGTAACTACATGCTTTTGCTCCATATCTATTACCTCAGCTTGCAGATGATTCTTCAGCATATTCAAGGCAGCTTCGGCAGCATCTCGTTTATTTTCCAGTCTGCCTCCAGGAAAAATATACCGCCCAACCCAGGTTCCTTTTGGTGAGGCCAAGCCAATATAAAATAGCCCTAGCGGTTTTTCCGCTGTGGCTCCGGTGGGCCCAGCAATACCCGTATCTGACAGACCTATGTCTGTATTCATCAGTTTCCTTATCCCCTCGGCCATTTCCTTTCCAGTCTCTTGGCTCACTGCACCATATTGCTCAATAGTCCCACGCTGAACGCCCAAAACTTTTGTTTTTATCTCATTATCATAAGCGACCACAGAGCCTTTGAAGTAGTCGGAACTACCAGGAATGTCGGTTATCAAATTGGCTATCAGCCCTCCGGTAGCCGATTCAGCAACAGCTAGAGTCAACTTGTGTTTATGTAGTAACTTGCCAATTTCCACAGCTAACTCCATCTTCGCCTCCTAAGCTGAGCACTGAGATATTACGGTTGGTGTAGATGCACAAACTTGCAGCTATTTCCATGCTGACTCGAGCGATATCTGCTGCCGAGAGGGCAGAGTACTCGAGCAAAGCCTTGGCTGCTGCTTGGGCATAGCATCCCCCGGAACCAATGCCTACTATATCATCATCAGGCTCTATTACATCACCTTCGCCAGAGAGAACTAGCATATCTTGCCGGTCGGCAACAATAAGCCAAGCCTCCAAGCGGCGTAATACCCTATCGGTGCGCCATTCCTTAGCTAGTTCCACCGCTGCCCGCTTCAGTTGCCCACGATGCCTTTCCAATTGATTCTCAAATCTCTCAAATAGGGTGAGGGTATCAGCTACTGAGCCGGCAAAGCCAGCAATCACCTGATCGTGATATAAAGTGCGCAACTTTTTGGCAGTGTGCTTTAGCACCACTTCTCCAATAGTGACTTGCCCATCACCGGCTATAGCTACCTGGTCGCCACGCCTTACCGCCAGAATCGTTGTTCCGCTTGCCATCTTCTCCCCTTACAATAGCCAAAGGTCTAAGCACATGGCCAAGAATATTACCCCCAAGTAGGGGAAGGCAGAGAGCTTGTACATTCTCCAGGCATCCTGAGAGACTTTGGAAGCTAGCAGACGCCAGCCAGAATAAACCATCAATATACCCGAAAGATTCGCTGCCACTAAGTAGAGCAAGCCAAAGTCAGCCGCAAAGTAAAGACCTAAAGAGGCAGCAAAGAGAAGGAGGGATAAAACAAGGAGCACCTTTACTGCATCCTCGACCTTCCAGTTTAAGGGGAAATAGCTTATCCCAGCACTGAGATAGTCATCTCGGTTGGCAATCATTACACTCCAAACATGGAGCGGTATCCACACCCCGATAAGAATACAAAGGAAAAGCACTTTGGGGCTAAAACTGGGCTGGATGGCAAACCAGCCAATAAGTACTGGCGCGCAGCCAGCTATCATCCCTTGAGGGAAGACGCAACTTACCCTTTTTCGCCCCACCACTGCTGCTAAGGTACCCGCCAGGCCGGAGAAAAAGCACCAAGGATGTAACCACCAGGCCAACCCTAGAGCGATCACAGTTAAGCCCAAAGTTGGGGGCAGAACCTTTTCCGGGGGGTCGATACGCTTTGAGGGGAGAGGGCGGTGATTTGTTCTTTGCATTTTGGCATCGACCTCTCGGTCAAGGTAGTTGGTTAAGCCATTGACCCCGCCGCTACCTAAGGCAATTGCTACCACAGTGAGAAGGAGGCGGGTATGTGAAGGGTATCCAGCAGCAGCAACAATGGCGGCACAAATACCAATGAAGGTGAGCAGGATGGTTTCACGAGGCTTCAATACCTCAATATAGTTTGCCATCGAGCGGTAAAAATTTGGGGCTAAATCTAATTCCTTAGCTTGTTTTACCATGGATCATCCTCATTTGTTCTACGGGGCTCGCTTCCTGTTGCCTTAATATAGACTCTAATTATATCATGTCGGCGTAATACTCCCAACAACTTCTTGGGATCATCTCTGGAAACCACTGGGATACGACCCACATCCCCCCCTCCGAATTGGGATAGGGCCTCATGAATAGACTGGTCAGGGTAGGCAACAATGAGAGATTTGGTGGCAATGTCATTGACTACGAGGCTAGGGTTCTTCTTACTTATGGCAGCCTCAACATCCTCTAAGGTAACACAACCGCAAAGATGGCCATTCTCATCAACAACAGGGAAACCGTGATGCCCTGTGCGGTGGATTTTATCTATCAATTGAGCAACAGGTGTCGTTGATGAAACAGCAGGAAAATTACGGCTCATTGCCTCTCCCACCGTGATACTACTCAATACATCAGCTTGCTCTCGGCGATGAATATCTATGCCTCGCCGCACCAAACGCAGAGTATAAATAGACTCCCGGCTGAAGCTCCGGGCAACAAGGGTGCTAATAACCACCGCACTCATTAGGGGGAGGATTAAGGTATAGTCCCGAGTCATTTCAAAAAGCAGGAGTATGGCAGTGATGGGCCCCCGTACTGCTGCGGCAAAGAATGCTCCCATGCCCACTAGAGCATAGGCTCCAGAAGGAGCAATAATCGCTGGAAATAGCCTATGAGCTATCATGCCAAAGGCACCACCTAACATCGAGCCGATAAACAGCGAAGGGGCAAAGATCCCTCCACTGCCTCCACTACCCAGAGTGACTGAGGTAGCAATCATCTTCAAAAGGGCCAATATGAGGAGCATACCTAGCCCTATCTCGCCGGCCAGAGCCTTATCAACACCCCCCTTCTCGACCAACACTCCGCCTACTCCATAGCCACCTCCATAGCCGACCCCGAAGATGTCAAAAAAGTATAGACCAATGAGCCCGACGGCAAGTCCACCGAAGACTGGTTTGAGATATTCTGGTATGTATCTTCCCCAGGCAGTAAACATGTCTTCACACTTAAAGAATAGGCGAATAAAGCCCGCAGCGGCAAGGGCGCAAATGATGCCGAGCAAAATATAAGGCAATATCTCCCAGTAGCTAACCACAACATATTCAGGCACGAGGAAGGATGGCTGCTCCCCCAAGAATATGTGGGCAATGAAATCGGCAGTAACTGAACTAATAACCACAAAGCTTAATCCTCGGATCATCACCCTACCCAGGATCACCTCTAAGGCGAAGAAAATACCCCCAATAGGGGCGTTGAAAGTGGCTGAAATACCACCTGCTGCCCCACAGGCGACAAGCGTCTTTACCCAATCCTCAGGGAGCCTAAGCCATTGCCCGATAGTTGAACCAAAGGAGGAACCGATGTGGACAATCGGCCCTTCACGACCAACTGAGCCGCCGCTGCCAATGCATATCGAAGAGGCTAGTGCTTTTATCGCTGCTACCCGGGAGCGAATGCGCCCTCCCCTGATAGCCACGGCCTCCATCACCTCCGGAGGTCCTTCTCCTCTTGCCTCACGAGCCAAAAAATAGATCAGAAGGCCAAAAAGGAGGCCACCCAATGCCGGTAGGAGAACGAGGTAATAATCGCCTAAGAAGCTGAATATTGTGGCACATTTTGCGAAGAAAAGCCACTGGAACTCCTTTATCATCCATCTGAAGGCCACTGCCCCCAGTCCGGCAATAAGCCCTACCACTACTGATAGGGCTAGCCCGGTGACCATCTCTGAGGAGCGAAATAAAGGCAAAAGTGACCCAAGGGGCGATATTAACCTTCGGGTATTCATATACTGGCCAAATACTCCGATACTTTAGGCATTTCACTTATTCTCAAACTATTAGACACTTTAGCATATCGATTACCTGCTCTGCCGGGACGTCATTCCTGATTACTGGTTGGCCAATAGCCTGAAGTAATACCCACCGTATTTTGCCTCCCTGCATCTTCTTGTCCAATCCCATTGCCTGAAGGAGACGAGCCAGCTCTATGCCCGAGGATGAGGAGGGCAAGCCGAAACGGGAAAGCAAAACTTTCTGTCTTTCCACAACACTAGGCTCCAGAATACCCATCCGTTCACTGAGCATAGCTGCTCCCATCATACCAATAGCCACCGCCTCACCATGAAGGAAGCGTTCATAATTTGTGGCTGCCTCCAGCCCATGAGCAATGGTATGCCCGTAATTCAGCAGCGTGCGCCTTCCCGTTTCCTTCTCATCCTCACTGACCACCTTGGCTTTAATAGCGGCACTTCGTTTTATTGCCTCAAGTAACAGCTCGGGGTCTAGCTTGGTAAGCCTGTCGACATTATCCTCCAAGAACTGGAAAAATCCGGCATCGAGGATCAAGCTGTGTTTTGCTACCTCTGCCCATCCTGATACGAGCTCACGGTGAGGCAAGGTAGCTAGTGTTTGGACATCAGCCAGCACGAGGCGGGGTTGATAAAAAGTGCCAATGATGTTCTTGGCTTGAGGATGGTTTACTGCCGTCTTCCCACCAATAGCAGCATCCACCATAGCGACTAGACTTGTGGGCAACTGAACCAGGGGCAAACCGCGAAGGAAAGTCGCTGCCACAAACCCAGCTAAATCCCCTACCACCCCCCCCCCCAGGGCAACAATAACATCCTTCCTCTCTGCTCTGCCCTCCACCAGACGGTGGTAAATCTTTGCTGCGCTGTCGAGGCTTTTGGTTGCCTCCCCTGGGGGGACTACAATAGAACTGGTGGTAAAGCCAGCATCTCGCAGACAGTCTTTTAGTTGAGTCCCATAAAGAGAGAATACCGTTTCATCGCTGATAATGAAGGCTTTACCCGATAAATCCGCCTGGTGCATCCGCTTGCCTAAATCCCTAAGCGAGCCCCAACCAACAAAGATAGGATAGCACGAAGTTTGGGCAATCACCATACAGACGTCATCCTCTTGCCGATAGGCCCGACTCCAATATTGCCAGCCTCGTAATACCTCCTGAGCTACCTCATCAAGGCTCAGATTATCGGTGTGGACCGTCCAGTCGGCGATATCATAGTAGGGTTGGCGAAATTCCTTGAGGTAGTTGATATGCTGAAGTGGATCATCGGCCACAAGCAAAGGACGAAGAGGTCCTGAGGTAGCTGTGTCATCAAGCAGGCGACGGTAGATAGTCTCCGCTTGGGCTTCAAGGCAGGTTATCATCCCGCTCGAGAACATTAGCTCCCGATTTTGAGGATCAAGAATTGCCCCGCCACCGGTGGCAATCACCCTTCGCCCGCCGCTACATGCTTTCTTGAGTACTTCACGCTCCAAATCTCGAAAGTACTGCTCACCATGCTGAGCAAAGATTTCGGGGATGGTCTTTGCTGAGATCTTTTCTATCTCACTATCGGTATCCACAAAACCCCAGCTAAGGCACTCAGCTACCTTCTTGCCCACTTTCGACTTACCGGTGGTGGAGAAGCCGATTAAAATAATGTTGCTGCCAGCTCTTTTACCCATCTCACCCCGTCTCGAAAGTCATAATTCCCCAACGGTTGAGGATAACGAACTCCGCTTTCAAAGATGATCGGACAGGAGGGACCACCTGGTATCAGCAACCGCAAGATTCGAGCGATATCTACCCAACCCTCCTCAGGTCTCTGGCTGGGGTGAACCGGAATATGGCCGAAATTGTGGTAATCCTCAATGCTGCGATTATTCCACAGATGAATTGAACCAATATACGGAGCTAGAGCTTGAGCAAATTGGTACAAGTCGAAACCATCTCGTAAAGCAGCAATATGCATATGGCCGGTGTCAAAGCAATAGCGCAGATCGGTAAAACAGCCAATAACCTCAGCCAGAAATTCCACGCTTAGGAGAGGGCTTGGCCCAAAGCCCTCCAGATGGATGGGTACACCGAATTTTTGGCTCAGTGTTGCTAAATGGGAGGCGCTTTGCCAGGCAATCTCTCGCAGTCTGCTAGGGCTTACTCCACCGACATCGGTTGAAGGTGGGGAGGGGAAATGAACCACCACATATTCAGTCCCCAGTTCTAAGGCTTGCTTGAGTGTCTCCTCGATCATTCTTAAGCTGAGTTCTCGCTTCTCCTCCTCGAGGTCACAAAGGAAAGACCAGGTTGGCGGGATGGGATACCAAGAGGGTCTAGTTAACGGGGCGTGAATACTCGCTGCCAAATTATAGCGCTTAATTTTCCTCTCAAGCTCAGGCACTTCTTGGGGTGGGAAATTGTAGAACTCTCCTCGTTTGAGCCCATTGGAGATTATCACTTCCTGAAAATGATCCACCCCATGACAATGAAAACCGAGATCATACATCACCCAATCCATTATACCTTGAGGGGGCTATTTTGGAAAATTTGGCATGAGAGAGACTAGACTTGACCTTGACAATTTCTAAAAACCTGCTATGCTATGATCACTAGCGATTGTAAGGTAGAGGGTTAGTGGGGTTAAGTCGCTTGGATCGATAACGACCGAGACGGCTAGGAGATTAAGGTGTTTTCCTGCCTCCTCGGTTGTTGCCGAGGAGGCTTTTATTTTACCGAGGAAATGCATAACGCTATAAGTGATGTACCAGGAATCAAGGTAGGGCACTGGACCAATACGAAGGCAGTCACTGGTTGCACAGTGATCTTATGTGAACAAGGTGCGGTTGCCGGCATAGATGTCCGAGGTTCAGCTCCGGGAACTAGAGAAACCGACGCCTTGCGTCCCTTCAGCCTGGTGCAGCAAGCCCATGCTGTCCTTCTCACCGGGGGTAGCGCTTTTGGGTTGGACGCCGCTAGTGGGGTGATGCGCTATCTTGAAGAACGAGGTTATGGATTGAATCTGGGTGCAGTCAAAATACCTCTTGTCCCCGCTGCTGTTCTCTTTGATCTCTTTATTGGCGAGGCAAAGGTGAGGCCTGGCGCTGAAGAGGGCTATCAGGCGTGCCTCGCAGCTACAGACGGTGAAATTGCTGAAGGGAGCGTTGGCGCTGGCACCGGAGCTACAGTTGGCAAGATTTTAGGCAGACAAAGGGCCACCAAAGGGGGGTTGGGCACGGCAAGTCAGCAGATTGGCGATGATACTGTGGTGGCAGCCATCGTGGTGGTTAACGCCTTCGGTGACGTGGTGAATCCTACCACGGGGGAAATCCTTGCCGGGCCACGGCAAGCCGAAGGGGGAGGCTTTTCGAGTACTGTAGAGTTGCTGAAAAGTGGCCACACCTCGATAAACCTTTTACCTACGAACACCACTATCGGGGTGGTGGCTACCAACGCTGCGCTTGGTAAGGGGCAGGTTAATAAATTGGCCCAGATGGCAAATAGCGGCTTAGCCCAGGCTATCCGACCTTGTCATACCATGGTTGATGGCGATACCCTCTTTGCCCTTTCTTTAGGAGAAAGCATAGAGAGCGAGGTAAATATTACTCAAATAGGTGCAGTAGCTGCTGACGTGGTAGCTAATGCCATAGTGAGAGCGATAACCAAGGCCCAGACCCTAGCAGATATGCCTGCTGCCAGAGAGGTGAGATAATCGTCTCCTTCTTTTCAACCGAATGGTTTTAGGGCCCACCTTAAGCCAGCAGAGGAGTTAAGGTGATCGAAATAGGATTTATTGGGGCAGGAACGGTAGGAACAGCCTTAGCAGTGAGGTTAGCTGAGAAAGGCTACCCCATAGTAGCAGTTGCCAGCCGCAGTCGATCTTCAGCCCAGAGATTAGCCAGCATGGTGGCTGGTTGCCACATCTATAGTGATGGCCAGGCGGTAGCCAACGCAGCACAACTGATCTTTATCACTACCCCTGATGATGCTATCGCTCCAGTAGCTGCCCAGCTAAATTGGCATTCAGGGCAAAGCGTAGTCCACTCAAGCGGAGCTTTCTCGTTGGACATCTTGGAGCCGGCAGGTAGGGCAGGCTCTCAAGTAGGGGGATTTCACCCACTGCAGACCTTTGCCAGTGTCACCTATGCTATAGAGAACTTGCCCGGTTCCACCTTTGCTTTGGAAGCGGAGGAGCCGTTGTTAAGCACTCTGAAGGAGTTAGCTGGTGCCCTTGATGGGCACTGGATAGAGCTTAGAGCCGGTGACAAAGTCATTTACCATGTGGCAGCAGTGTTCGCCTGCAATTACCTGGTGACCATAGTCAAGCTGGCTACTGACTTATGGCAGACTTTCGGAATCTCATCTTCTGAGGCGGTACGAGCCTTGCTTCCTCTACTGGGGGGGACACTCAACAACTTGGATAATGTGGGGCTACCTCACTGCCTTACTGGACCCATAAGCCGGGGTGACTTGGGGACAATCAGAAAGCATATCCTGGCTCTAAAGGAGGCAGCACCTTCGCTCCTTCCTGCCTATCGAGAGCTGGGATTACAAACCATACCTATTGCCGAGGCAAAGGGGAAGATTGACCGTCATCGGGCAGAAGAATTACAACATCTGCTGCAAAATCTTGACTAGGAGGTGAAGCGTGAGGACAATGCTAAAGAGCAAGATTCATCGGGCGCAGGTTACCTCAGTGAATATCGATTATGAAGGGAGCATTACCATCGATGGTTCGCTTATGGAGGCAGCAGACATCCTGCCCTACGAAGAGGTTTGGGTGCTGAACATCAACAATGGGGCGCGCTTTCAAACCTATGCTATTACAGGGGAGAGAGGCTGCGGTGTTATCTGCATTAATGGGGCGGCAGCAAGACTAGTTGCTAAGGGGGATACAGTGATCATTCTCTCCTACTGTAGTGTTAGCGATGATGAAGCGCGCCACATCGCCCCCAGGTTGGTTTATGTTGATGCCAAGAATCGCATCATTCAACAAAAAGGGGACAGAGGATGGACAGAAGAGTTAGAGATATCGCTGAAGGCACCTTCAAGTTAGAAGAAAATGAGGGTAACAACAAGGTTCAAAGATTGGAAGAAGCAATTAGGCGTAATGTGAAACCAGAGATGCAGTTATTCGTTGGGGGGTTAGCTAACGCAGCAGTTTGCCAGGTTGTCAGGCAATTTTGGGGGACAAGCCCGAAATTCACCCTAATAGCAGAAGGAGTTGGCAATTATGGCGTAGCTCTTTTTTACGCTGGTTTAGTCAAAAAAGTTATCACTTCGGTCTTCTCAACTGCATTCCCTGGGACTAGTCCTGACGCCATAATTCAGAAAGAATATAAGCGAAAAGAAGTCGAGTTTGAGAATTGGTCACTTTATTCGCTTAACCAGAGGTTGATGGCTGGAGCATTAGGCATTCCATTTATACCTACTAGGTCTATTATCGGCAGTGACATGGCTGAAGATAATAAAGATTCTTTTCAAATAGTTGAAGACCCTTTTGGAGGTGGAAGGGGGGTAGGGGTAATAAAAGCTCTTAATCCTGATATTGCCCTGATTCATGGATGGGCAGCAGATCGCTGTGGCAACACCATTCTTGGTGTAGACCCTATCAGTGGGGAGGGTGCCTGGGGGGCACTAGCAAGTAGAAATGGAGTGATAGTGACAGTAGAGAAAATCGTATCCACAAGTTTTATTAGAGACCATTCCACCTATGTTAATATACCCAGCTATATGGTGAATTCGGTTTCCATTGCCCCCTTTGGAGCACATCCCCTTGGCTTAGCAGGCCGAGGCATAGCTGGGTTTGAAGCTTATGCAGCGGATTATGATTTCATGCTCGATTATCAAAATTCAAGTAGGGACCCCGCAGCCTTCGAAACTTGGCTGGGGAACTGGATATTGAATTGCTCAAACCACGAACAATATTTGTTCAAGCTTGGCTCCAAGAGGCTCTCTTCTCTTAAAGGAAGGGCAACCACGGATGTTTGGAAATATGATCTGGAATCCTCATTGGAGAGCATTTCTCCTGGTGGAGAGTATAGTGCTACGGAAATGATGGTGATAACCGCGGGGCGAAAGATAAAAGAAATGAGCCAAACGGGGGCATATAGAATCATTCATGCCGGCGTAGGTACGTCGGGGCTCGCTGCTTGGATGGCATACTATCTACTAAAAAAAGAAGGCTATGATATTGAGCTAACAATGGGAGCTGGGTGGTATGGGTATGCACCCCGGCCGGCCGACCCCTGGCTTTTTAGCTCCTCCAATATTTCGACCTGTAAAATGATAGGCAGTGTTGTAGATACTTATGGTGTTTGGATAAAAGCTGAGAATAGTTGTATAGCCGCTCTGGGGGCAGGGCAAATCGATGAATGCGGCAATATTAATTCTACCAAACTTCCCGGCGAGATTTACCTAGTTGGCTCTGGTGGGTCCAACGATGCTATCAATGCTAAAGAGGTAGTGGTAATAGCTCCTCAAACATCGAGGCGCTCGGTGGAGAAAGTAGGTTACATCACTTGCCCGGGAGATAGGGTGAGGGCGTGGGTATCCACTAAAGGGATATTCGAAAAGCTGGGGGATGAACCAAGGTTCACTTTGACTGGATACTTCCCAAATACGAAACTTTCCACCCCTGAACAGAGCATCGATGAAATAAAGAAGAATTGTGGTTGGGAGTTAAAGGTCTCCTCTGAGGTCAAAGAGATCCCCGCCCCTACTTTCGATGAGCTAGTGTTATTGAGATTGTTTGATCCTGAAGGGTATTTCACCAAAGAGAATAGAGAGTTGAGATAGAGACGGGGCCTAGATTATTCCCTCTCTTGACGGGAGGGGGTAGGACTTCCTTTGTCAAGCTCCCGGTGCGCATTTGATAATCTTTAAACCCGACTTTGAGGCCCCCCTAGCTGGTGTATAGCTGAATAAGAGCTGTTTGCCACTACAACGGCACCCCCTTGGAGCTACTGCTCACCACCGGCCTAGTTCAAGCGGATGTTCCACCCCATTTTCGACAAAGATTCTGGAAAATGCATGTGAATTGCCTGTTTTCCGTCCCTTTTCGCCCTTTTAGGGTAGTCAGTTATGATTAAGTAGGCTATTGCCATTATGGCTGTTCTGTGTTATAATGTAGTAGTCATGTATATCACCGCAGTACCTACCAGGACCAAAGAAGGTAAGCTCTCTCACCTCCCCTTAGGGGGATCTGCCCAATCCCCCTCCCCTGGAGGGAGGGGTTAGGGGAGGGGAATCCTTTGTCTTAACCCAGGGGAAATGAGCCAGCCGCTGCTTGAAAATCAGGCGACGCTCCTTTCGGGCAGCCATCTCTTCCTCCAGGAGCTTCCCCAGGAGCTCGATATAACTCC
>Ga0209345_10000771_pt1 | contig 40905 bp, 33 predicted proteins | sample Cruoilmetagenom7_FD_187294 | JGI IMG/M metagenome (GOLD analysis project Ga0209345, IMG submission 187294) | Oil polluted marine microbial communities from Coal Oil Point, Santa Barbara, California, USA - Sample 7 (SPAdes) (version 2) | ecosystem: Environmental > Aquatic > Marine > Oil seeps ...
CCAGCACGGCCTTGCCAGCCTGAATCTGGCTTTGCACGTCGCGGGGATCGTGTTCGATCAACTGGGTGGCGTCTTCGATGCGTAAAACTTGGGAGGCCATGATCTGAGTTCCGTCGTTTTGTTCGTTGAGTAAGTCTGTGTGTGTCTCTGGCATTGGTCGTCCAATTCGCCATCTTCTGTGTGGTAAATATATTAACTCCACAAGCAAATGTCAATATAACAGTTATGGCAAAAAAACAGTGTTAAATAAAGGTTTGTTTCACTAATAATCAATGAGTTAGGCCTGTTTTAAAGTAGAATGAGCTGATTTAAGAGCAAATTATTTTGCCTCTTAAAGCCCCTGTGAAGGGTGCCTCGTACAGGGCTTGTGTACAATAGATGGGGATTGAGTGCAGGAAAATGAAGCGATTATTGGGGGAGCTTGAGCCCGGCTGGCAGCTTTGGAGGGGAGCCGTCGTCGTACTTAATTGTCGTAAGTTGGCCTTGAACGAAGTTTATAGCCGTGGATAAATCGGCATCCGTTAAATCCACGGAATCGAGGTTTGCATCCTTGAAGTTCGTCTCATCGCAGTCCGCGCCTCTGAGGATGGCCCCTACTAGGTCTGAGCCGGACAGGTTAGCACCTGTAAAATCAACACCTGAAAAATTTGCCCCTATTGATTTGCTGTTGATCAGGTTGGTATGAGCAAACGTCGAAGTCCCAAAGTGGAAATTCATAATTTCAAAAACACTAGAAAAATCAGCTTCTGATAAATTTGTACCGGTCATGTCAGCGCTGGTGAAGTTCGCCGCAGTAAAGGTGGAGTTTGACAAATTGGCACCCTTGAGCTGAGCGCTAAAAAATTCACCTCTAAAAATGCTGATATTTGACAGTTTCGCATCATCTAAGGCCGCATCTGTGAAATCAGGCTTTGAAAGGCGGGGGGTAGAAAACTCTAATGCTGTGAAAGTCGACCCTGTAAAATCGGCATTTTTTATGTTCATTACCTTGTCAAAAATAGTTTTTTTATCAGTAAAATTAATGTAACTAAAGTTAGGAGGGAATCCTTTGTTTGTATATATAAACACAACAAACAATATTGTGAATGTATGTATTGTTATAATTAATGTTTTTAATGCGGGTTGGTAATGTGCTGTTTTTAATTTAAATGTATGCCAAATAAAATATGGCCATATAAGTAATAATGAGGTGATGGAAAAGGTAAATACACCCCACACAGAACCTCCGTAACTTATAGATTTTGTGTAGAGAAATAGAATAAAGGCCAGAGGCAGCACGACATGCAAAAAAAGTGTGGCAATTTTTGCCATTCCGCCGGGTAAATTGAAAAGTGTGCTGAAACGGTCGTTATGATCTACGTGCGGGTCGATTGCATTGAGGCGCAATCTGTACATCGTGCTGTGGGATATCAATAACAGGGTAATGTACGGGGCAATTGCGAGAAAATTGTCCAGCGTCACAATGGTTTGTGCGAAGGGGATTTTGACAGTCGATTGGCTAGCGATCAGTTCGATGTCAGGTATTGATAGTGCGGACCATGAGACCGCTGCAAAACCAGAAAATGTCAAAATGCTATTGCGGAGGTTTTTTGAACACTCTTCATGTCTTTGCTTTAAACGCTTTTTGCTTTCTTCGTCTTTTGGCGTGGCAACATGAGGCGTCTTGATGACGTCCCAAAGGGACTTAAACTTTTCAATCAGATACTTTTCGGCACGGTCTATACGGTTCAAGTCACCCACCCTCAATTATTTTACTCATTATAGAGCAAACAAAAGGTGTTCGTGCAATAGGCGTTGCTGGACCGCTTAACCGTTCTGCGCGCGGTGCCTGAGCAGGTGATCGGCCAGCACCAACGCCATCATCGCTTCGCCGACCGGCACGGCGCGGATTCCGACGCAGGGATCGTGGCGGCCTTTGGTGATGATGTCGGCGTCTTTGATTTTGGTGGTGACGGTTTTGCGCGGGGTGAGGATCGAGCTGGTGGGCTTGACCGCAAAGCGCGCGATGATGTCTTGGCCGGACGAAATGCCGCCCAGGGTGCCGCCCGCGTGATTGGCGAGGAATTCGGGCTGGCCGTCCGCACCGCGACGAATTTCGTCGGCGTTTTCTTCACCCGTGAGTGACGCCGCGCCAAAGCCTTCGCCGATTTCCACGCCCTTGACGGCGGGGATCGACATCAGCGCCTTGGCGATGTCGGCGTCGATGCGGTCAAAGATGGGTTCCCCCAACCCCGCAGGGATGCCGCTGGCCTGGATTTCCACCACAGCCCCGGTGGATGAGCCTGTCTTGCGGATGTCGGCGAGATACGTTTCCCACTGCTTGGCGGCATGGGCGTCGGGGCAGAAAAACGGGTTCTTGGCGATTTGCGCCCACGACCATTTGCGGTAATCGATATCAATCGGGCCCATCTGCACCAAAGCGCCACGCACTTTGGCGGATTTACCAAGCACGGATTGCAGAACTTTCTGCGCAATCGCACCGCCCGCAACGCGGATGGCGGTTTCGCGCGCACTTGAGCGTCCACCGCCGCGATAATCGCGCACGCCGTATTTGGTGAAATAGGTGTAGTCGGCGTGGCCGGGACGGAATTTGTCTTTGATGTCGCCGTAGTCTTTAGAACGCTGGTCGGTGTTTTCGATCAACAAGCCGATGGGTGTGCCGGTGGTTTTGCCTTCGAACACGCCGGAGAGGATTTTCACCTGATCGGCTTCTTGGCGCTGGGTGGTGAATTTGCTTTGGCCGGGGCGGCGTTTGTCCAAGAACGGCTGGATGTCGGCCTCAGAAAGCTTGATGCCCGGCGGGCAGCCGTCAACCACGCCACCGATGGCGGGGCCGTGGGACTCACCGAATGTGGTGAGACGGAAGAGTTCTCCAAAGGTGTTGCCGGCCATGTTTTAAATCCAGTTAAACGCCAATTAAACAGTCGAGATATCGGGCGCATCGACGGCTTTCATGCCGACGGTGTTGTAACCGCTGTCCACGTAATGGACTTCGCCGGTGACGCCGCTGGCCAGCGAAGACAGCAGGTACAAGCCCGCGCCGCCGACGTCTTCCAAGGTGGTGTTGCGACGCAGCGGCGAGTTGAGCTCGTTCCACTTGAGGATATAGCGGAAATCGCCGATGCCGCTGGCGGCCAAGGTCTTCATCGGGCCGGCCGACATGGCGTTGACGCGCAAACCGTCTTTGCCCAGATCTTCGGCCAAATAACGAACGCTGGCTTCAAGGGCTGCTTTGGCGACGCCCATGACGTTGTAGTGGGGGATAACCTTTTCCGCGCCGTAGTAGCTGAGTGTGATCATCGAACCGCCGGGGTTCATTAAGGGGGCTGCGCGTTGGCACACGGCGGTGAAGGAATAAACCGAGATGTCCATGGTGCGCTGGAAGTTTTCGCGGCTGGTGTCGATGTAGCGGCCTTTGAGCTCGTCCTTGTCGGAGTACGCAATGGCGTGCACCACAAAATCGATTTTGCCCCAACGCTCTTTCACGTCTTCGAAGACGCGGTCGACGCTATCCATATCGGTGACGTCGCATTCGATGAGGAAGTCGGAACCGACTTGTTCGGCCAACGGTCCGACGCGCTTTTTCAGCGCTTCGCCTTGGTAGGTGAAGGCGATCTCGGCACCGTGGGCGTGCAATTGTTGAACAATACCCCAAGCAATGGAGCGATTGTTGGCGACGCCCATCACGATGCCTTTTTTTCCAGCCATCAGCGCGGTGGCAGCGGTCATGTCTCTTGGTATCCTTATCACTTTGAATTCAATGCGCGCATCCTACACGAAACGCCCCCAATCTGAAAAGATGTGGATGCTTCAACGATTGGCCCAAACGGCGCGCTTGTGTGTATCATGATCTATGCGCGTTAATAGATTGTTGTTACAGGCAAATGAGCGACACCGAAATGACTGATTCCGTCAGCTTAAACGAAGATCCATCTTACATCGCGGAGCTACGTGCTTTCGTGCGCTTGGTTTTGAAGCGATTCGGTCGCGATCAGTGCATGCGTATCGCCGCTGCATTGAGCTACACGTCGCTGCTGGCGCTGGTGCCGTTGGGGGCGATTGCGTTTGCGATTCTCAAAGCCTTTCCGGTGTTCGACAACATCGAAGGGCAGATCAAGACGCTGTTGTTTGAGAATTTTCTGCCCGAATCGGTGGAAGGCGCGCAGGCCTATTTCGATCAGTTCATCGGCCAGACCGAAGGCCTCACCGCGATCGGCATCGTCGCGTTGGCGGTGACCGCGATCATGTTGCTGTCCACCATCGAAGGCGCGCTCAATTCGATCTTTCACGTCAAGGCAACGCGCCCGTTCGTGCCGCGCTTGATGATGTTTTGGGCGGTGATCACGTTGGGCCCGTTATTGCTGGGCGGCAGCTTGTCGCTGGCGACGTATCTGTATGCGCTGACGCAATGGGTGGGGGTGGGCAAAATTCCCGGGGTTGGCGTGATGGCGGTGGAACTGCTGCCCGGGGTGTTGGCGATTTTCGCGTTTACGCTGTTTTACGCCATCGTGCCGTATCGCCCGGTGAAGGCCATCCATGCACTGATCGGCGGGATTTCAGCGGGACTTTTGTTCGGTTTGTTGCGTCGCTTATTCGGGCTCTATATCTCAGCCTTTCCAGCCTACCAGACCATTTACGGCGCGCTGGCCACGGTGCCGATTTTCTTGATCTGGATGTACCTCAGCTGGGCGGTGGTGCTGATCGGTGCGGAAATCGCCGCCTCGATGCCCGAATGGGGGCGTGCGCGCGTGACGGAGGGCTTCGACGACATGGCCCCTGCGCGCAAGCTGGACGCGGCGCTGGTGGCCATTGAGCGCTTGTGGCGCAAAGGCCGGAGCGAAGACGTTCTCCATCCGACCCGCAACCCCAAACGCGAAGATGTGCTCGCCCATGCGCTGGAAGCGTTGCGCCAGACGGGCTTTGTGGCTTTGAGTGATCAGGGCGACTGGCTGTTGAGCCGTGACCCGGAAATCCTGCGCATCGCCGACGTTGCCCATGGTTTGGGCTTGGCCCCCAACCCCGACGACCTGCCCGCAGGTGGACCACCGTGGCGCAAACAGCTCAAAGACAGCCTCGGCGGGACAATCGGCAGCGGCTACGGCCGCACACTGAGGGAATTGTTTGAGGATAATTGAGCGGCGCTCTTACTCATCCGCTGTTTGCTTCAGGCTGTCTTTGCGCACCTTGTAAGGCCGCTTGCCGATCCACTTTTTGACGAATTTCTTGAGTTCCGAATCTTCGTCTTCGGGCAGCATCACTTTCAGCGAGACGTAATGATCGCCGCTCAGGGATGGAGCTTTGGGCGAGGCTGGGCGGTGGATGCCTTTGGCTTTAAGGCGCAATTTGGTGCCGGAGTTCGAGTCTTCGGGCACCGTCACCAGAACCGGGCCGTGGATGGTCTGGACTTCGACCCGACCACCAAGCAGGGCTTCGCCCAAGGTCACGGCTTCTTCGCTGTACACGTCGAGCCCTTCTGAGCGGTATTTGGCGTCACTTTGAATGATGATTTCGACCAACGCATCGCCATTTCCGCCACCGCCCATGCCGGCCATGCCTTGGCCTTTCAGACGCAGGACTTGGGCGGTTTCACTGGCTGCGGGAATGCGCACGTTGAGGGTTTTACCCGACGTCATGCGCACGGCCTTGTTGGCCCCTTTGGCGGCGTCGAGGAACGAAACCTTTAAGGTGTAGCTGACGTCGGCACCTTTGGCTTTGATCGACTGGCGGTCTTTTTGCGGGCGATCTTTGAAAAAATTATTGAAGGGATTTTTGCGTCCACGATTTGCATTTTGCCCCGCGTTCGGCCCCGCATTTGGATTGCGTTGGTAGGCGTCGTATCCGTGCGCCGACCCACCAAAGCCACCACCAAATCCGGCACGCCGATTGCCCATGGCGTCGATTTCCCCGGTGTCGAACTTGCGCCGCTTGATCGGGTCGGACAGCAGATCGTAGGCCGTGGAAATGTCTTTGAAGCGTTCTTCGGCGCGTTTGTCGCCCTGTTTGTGGTCGGGGTGGTGTTCGCGCGCCAATCGACGGTAGGACTTTTTGATGTCTTCGGGACTGGCGGTGCTTTTGACACCCAGGGCGCTATAGGGATCGATCATCACGTTGAGGTCTCCGAGGCATCGACGATTTTCCATTCGCCATCCGCGTTGCGGCATGCGGTGCCGGTGGCGGTGCGGGCGTTGCCTTCGACGTTGACGGTGGTTTCAAACTGGCGGCAGCCTTCGCCATCATCGTTGGTGAAGGTTGCGTCCGCCGTGACGGCACCGGAATTTCCACTGTCGGGGTTCGACCAGGTGGCTTGTTCACCGGGCTTGCCGTATTCAAGGGTGTCGTTGGTGGTACGCTGGGAAAAAATCTTGTCGGTATCGCTCAAGCCTTTGGCGATGTCCTGACCCCACATGGCTCCCAGCGTCGCGCCCAGCACCGTGGTGATGCCGCGCCCGGTGCCCTTGCCCAGTTTCGAACCGACAACGGCCCCCGCAACGCCGCCGATAACCGCGCCCAAGGTTTCGGTGCGGCTTTCATTCCACGAGCACGCGCCCAAGCTGAGAAGCAAGGTCGTGCAAATGAGGGTGCGTAATAGAACAGGCATTGAATGTACTGGCTTGTTGCCATCTCCCAGGGCTGTTTCACAGCTTTTAACTTTGATATCCGGTGGCCGCGCGCGGGACCTTGATATATGTAGGTGTTCAAGGTACGCAGAACGCACCAATTTTGATTACAACGCATTTATGGTAAACAACGCCTTAATGTGCATGTAAAATCCTCGTCATTCGTAAAACAGGCTCAACCATGTCCTCCATCCCCACCGATGCCAATCCTTTTGAGTTGTTTCAAGACTGGTTAACCCTGGCCGAAGAAAAAGAACTCAACGATTCCAACGCGATGGCTATCGCCACGGTGGGTGAAGACGGGGTGCCGTCTTTGCGTATGGTGTTGCTGAAAGGCTATGATGAGCGCGGGTTCGTGTTTTACACCAATCTGGGCAGCCAAAAGGCGCTTGAACTGACCGCCAGTCCCAATGCGGCGCTGTTGTTTCATTGGAAAAGCTTGCGCCGCCAAATCCGCATCACCGGTCCGGTCACAGCGGTGACGGACGCGGAAGCGGATGAATATTACGCCTCTCGCGCGCGTGATTCACGCATTGGCGCTTGGGCGTCGAAGCAATCTCAGCCGCTGGACGGCATGTTTGAGCTGGAAGCCCGGGTCGCAAAGTATGCGGCCAAATACGCCCTTGGCGACATTCCGCGCCCTGAGTTTTGGTCGGGATTTCGCGTTCAGCCGTCGCGTATCGAGTTTTGGCACGACCGCCCCTATCGTTTGCATGAACGGGTGGTGTATATTCAAGGACCTGATGGCTGGGAAAAAGAACGCCTTTACCCCTAAACGCAAAAGGCGCGAGAAACTATGGACGACAACACCGCTTCCCCTGACAGCACTGTAAGCCCGCAGCAGATGGATCGCGCCTCCGCCGGGCGCTTGATGAAGCTCGCCACCTATGCGGCGGTGGGCGTGGCCTCGACCTTGATCGTGGTGAAATTCGCCGCGTGGCTGATGACCGACAGTGTGAGTTTGCTGTCGACGCTGATCGATTCGTTTCTCGACGTCGCCGCGTCGACGGTGAATTTGCTGGCCGTGCGCCACGCATTAGAGCCGGCAGATGAAGAGCACCGCTTCGGCCACGGCAAGGCAGAAAGCCTGGCGGGACTGGCGCAGTCGGCGTTTATTTCCGGCTCGGCGGTATTTTTGCTGCTGCAAGCAGGCGAACGTCTGTTCAACCCTAGCCCGGTGCTCAACACCGCGATCGGCTATGGCGTTATGGTGTTTTCCATCGTTGCGACCCTCGCGTTGGTGGGCTTTCAAAAATACGTCGCCAAGCGTACTCAATCAATGGCGATTGCGGCCGACAGCGCCCACTACACCATGGATGTTTTGGTCAACATCAGCGTCATCGTGTCGTTGTTTTTGGCCTCGGAAATGGGTTGGCAGATCGCCGATCCGCTGTTCGCCATCGCCATCTCGTTTTACATTCTGCACGGCGCGTATGAGATCGGGATCGAGGCCTATCACGTGCTGATGGACCGCGAACTGCCCGATGACGACCGCGAAAAAATTCGCACTTTGGCGATGAAACATCCACAAGTGATGAGCATGCACGACTTGCGCACCCGTCAGTCGGGCCCCGATGTGTTCATTCAGATGCACCTGGAAATGAGCGGCGAGTTGAGCTTGATCGAAGCTCACGACATTGCCGAAGACGTCATGCACCGGGTCGAGGCCGCTTATCCGCGCGCCGAGGTGTTGATCCATGAAGACCCCGCCGGGATAGAAGAAGACCACGCGTTCGAAGACTAACGCAGGCGTTAGGCCGTGCGCACTTTGTTGCGCCCTGCGGCTTTGGCCGCGTACATTGCGGTGTCGGCCAAGTGGATCAGTTCTGTTGTCGTTGCCGCGTTGTCGGGACAGATGCTGATGCCGATGCTGAGGTCGATGGTCAGGCTGTGGCTGATAATATCCATCGGTTCTTGAAATGCTGCGATTATTTTTTGCGCCAGTTTATCGGCTTCGTTTACATTTTTGAGATCTTCCAAAATCAACACGAATTCGTCACCGCCGATGCGCGCCACGGTATCGGTGCCGCGCACAGCGGATTTTAGGCGCGATCCGGCTTCAATCAAAACCTCGTCGCCGACAATATGGCCGTATGTGTCGTTGATGGATTTGAACTTGCCAAGATCGAGGAACATCACCGCCGTGCTGACCTGATGGCGGGTGGCGCGTTGTACGGCCAGGTCAAGGCGTTGTTCGAACAAGCCGCGGTTGGGTAGGCCGGTCAGTGGATCGTGATAAGCCATATGGCGATAGCGGTGTTCGATCTCTTTTTGATCCGTGATGTCGCGCACCACGCCGATCATGCGCATGAGATTGCCGTGTTCATCACGCAGCAGGTTGCCGGTTTCGCGCAACCAGCGCACGGTGCCGTCCGGCCACACAACGCGGTATTCGACATCGTGCTTGAGGTTTTGCGCGATGCAAATGTCTTCATTTTCTTTCACGCGTGCACGGTCTTCGGGGTGAACGGCTTCACAGAATAGGCTGTAGGCCGGGACCGTGTCGCTTGGTAGGCCAAACATGGGTGCGACTTCTTCCGACCAGTGCAAAGCGTCACTGCCGACGGTCCAGTCCCAGGTGCCGATGTTGGCAAAGGTTCGGCTGCTTTTATAGCGCTCTTCACTGAGGCGCAGACGTTCGACCTCCTTGGTCTCGCGGACATCGCGAATGAGCCATTGGGTTTGCGCCTTGGTTCCTGAGACTTCGCCCGCAAACCAAACTTCGACAGGAATGCGCGCACCGTCTTTTTTGACGGCTGTAAGATCATAGCTGTGGGTGCGGTCATAGGGCGGCGTGAAGACAATATTGGTGATAAAACGTCCCGAACCGGTGTGTTCGTGATCGACGAATAGCGATGAAATCCGGAGTTTTGTGAACTCGTCGTTGCTGAGGCCGGTGAGGTTTTCCAGGGCGGCGTTATGCGACAAGATGCACCCAGCGCTATCGATGCGGACATAGCCCAAACCGCTGCGTTCCAGCGCGGTCATCAGGCCAGTGTCAGGTGCGTGGTGTGTTTTGCGCGAGAAATAGAGCCCACTGAAACCCACCCCGATGAGCATCGAGGCCAGAGCAACCAGCCACAGTTCGGGGAAGGGAAAGGCCATGTCGAGCCGCCGAATCATTCAAAGACAGTCTGTTACTATCTAACGCAATACACCATTCTGCGCCATATGTATGACTTTATCCGGCAATGAAAAACGGCCCCGGAGTTCCAGGGCCGTTTCATTGGTTCGCAGAGCGCCAGACTCAGTTGAACGCCTGGCCGGGCTTTGCGCCGAATTTTTTCAAGATCATCGCCAGCGGGCAGAACTTGGTGAAAGCCGCCTGGAACATGTTCAAACCGACAAAAGCCGGAACGATCAGCCACAGGATTTCCTGGGTCATGTAAAACGCGCCCAGACCGGCCCAAATGACCACGCCGGCAAAAGCGAAAATGATACGATCGATGCTCATAGTGAACTCCTTGTTCATCACTGTGCTGTTGGGGATTGGGAACGGCCAACCCCGCTGTGTTCACCGGAGGACGGACCGGTCCGGCACATTAGTCAAAAAAGACGCCTTGGTGGTGGTACTGGGATGCTACATTTTTTAGGTAAGCGCAGCATGTTTCGCAAGCGAAAACATCCCAATTCCATCTTTAAGGTGTTGCTAATTTAGTAAAACCTTATATATAAAAGCAAGCGTTATGTTCGCATGCGCAATATATACATGATATACAAGACATTAAGCACCGTTTTGCTGCAAAGAGGTTTCTGATGCAACCGATCCTGAAAAGCCTAATGCCCGTTTGGGTTCTGCCTGTTTTGGTTTTGGCCGCAATGCCCCTGTCGAGTGGCACCGCCCTTGCGCAGGACGTAACCTTTAGCGTTGAAGACGGCCAAGTCGAAGACCGCAAGTCGGTGTTCGCCACGGTGGAAAGTGTCGATGTGGTGTCAGCTCGCGCGCGCATCGGCGGTACGGTGACGGAGCTTTTGGTCGATGAAGGTTCGCCGGTCGAAGCCAAACAGAAAATTGCCCGCGTTGTCGATGAAAAGTTGGCGCTGCAGGTCAAATCGGTTGAGGCCAAAATTCAGTCGTTCGTGTCGCAAAAAGAACTCGCGACCACGGCGCAGGCCCGCGCGGAAAAGCTGTTCGCCACCGGCGCGATTCCCAAGGCCCGCTTGGACGAAGCGCGCACCAATATGGACGTCGCAGACCGATCCTTGGCTTCGGCGCGCGCCGAACGTCAAGTGTTGCAGCAAACCCGCATCGAAGGCGATGTGCTGTCGCCCGCTGGCGGCCGTATCCTCACAGTGTTAGTGCGCAAGGGCTCCGTTGTGCTGCCGGGTGAGCCGATTGCGACCTTGGCCGCCGAAGCTTACATCTTGCGCATGCAATTGCCCGAACGCCACGCCATGTTCATTCAAAAAGGCGACGAGGTTCAGGTCGCAGAGCGCGGGCTTGGCGCACTGACGCCGAGCAGTGGTGGGGAGCTGCGCCGCGGCGTGATCCGTCAAGTCTATCCCGAAATCAAGCAAGGCCGCGTGTCGGCTGATGTTGAGGTTGAAGGCCTGGGTGATTTCTTTGTCGGGGAACGCATCCGCGTGTGGATCGGCACCGGCCCGCGTCCGGCCATCGTGGTGCCCGAAGACTTTCTGTATTCACGCTACAATCTGACCTTCGCCAAACTGATCGACGGTCGCGAAGTGGTGGTGCAACCAGGATTGCCGCAAACGGGCGGGGTGGAGGTTCTATCGGGCCTGAAACCCGGCGACGTTTTGGCGCGCCCATAAGGGCGGGGGGACCATCTGATGAAAAACCTCGGCATTTCCGGACATCTCACCAAAGCGTTTTTGCGCTCGCCGCTGACGCCATTGTTTTTGCTTGCTTCCATCGCGTTAGGCGTGGTGGCTCTGTTGGCGTTGCCGCGTGAAGAAGAACCGCAAATTTCGGTTCCGCTGGTCGACATCTTGGTCGACGCCAACGGCTTGAAAGCCCCCGATGTGGTCGAGCTTGTCACTAAGCCGCTGGAGGATATCGTCAAGGGCGTGAACAGCGTCGAACACGTCTATTCCATGTCCCAAGACGATCAAGTCATGGTCACCGCGCGCTTCGACGTCGGCACCGACGAAGACGTCGCGGTACTGCGCATTCACGACGCCATTCGCGCCAACATTCGCCACATCCCGGTCGGCATTCCCGACCCGTTGATCATCGGCCGCGGCATCAACGATGTGCCGATCGTCACCATCACGCTTGCACCCAAAGGCGATGAGGTCGCGCGTTGGAACGACAACGCGCTGTATAACGTCGCCGAAGAATTGATGCATGAACTGGTCAAGGTCTCTGACGTCGGTCTGACCTTCATCGTCGGTGGGCGTGCAGATCAGATCCGGGTCGAGCCCGATCCCGAACGCCTGTCGCTGTACGGCGTGACCCTGCAACAACTGATCGGCAAGGTCGAAAGTGCTAACCGCTCGTTCCGTGTCGGTCGCGTGCGCGAAGGCGGCAAGGCCATTTCCGTGATGGCCGGTCAAACCTTGATGGGCATGCCTGATGTTGGACTTTTGATGATCACCGCGCGCGACGGCCGCCCGGTGTACGTCAAAGACGTCGCCAACGTGGTGGTCGGCGCCAAGCCCGAAGAACACCGCGTCTGGCACATGGAAAAAGCTCAAAACCAAGACGCAAGCTTAGACGCCAAGCCCGCTGTGACGTTGGCGATCGCCAAGCGCAAAGGCGCCAATGCGGTGCTGGTGGCTGATGAAATCACCCGCCGTTTGGAGCAAGTGCGAGGCAGCCTGCTGCCCGCCGATGTGGAGGCGACGATCACCCGCAACTACGGCGAGACGGCGTTGGAAAAATCCGACGAGCTGCTGTTCCATCTTGCTTTAGCGACGGTTTCCATCGTCTTGCTGGTGGGCTGGGCGTTGGGTTGGCGTGAAGGCATCGTGGTCATGGTGGTGGTGCCATCGACCATTTTGATGACCTTGTTCGCGGCATGGATGATGGACTTCACCATCAACCGGGTGAGCTTGTTCGCGTTGATTTTCTCCATCGGTATTTTGGTCGATGACGCCATTGTGGTGGTTGAAAACATCGTCCGCCATTGGGCCATGAAAGATGGCCGCAGCCCGCTGCGCGCCACCATCGAGGCCGTCGCCGAAGTCGGTAATCCGACCATCATCGCGACCCTGACCATCGTTGCGGCGCTGCTGCCGATGATGTTCGTGTCGGGTCTGATGGGCCCATATATGAGCCCAATCCCGGCCAATGCATCCGCCGCGATGGTGTTTTCGTTCTTCGTCGCGATGATCATCACGCCGTGGCTGTTGTGCAAGATCACCTGTTGGCGCAAGCACCTGCCCGAAGAGTCCATGGACGATGACAACACGGACTTCGACGAAGGCGTGGATATGGGCGATCACGGCGATCACGGTCCCGGCGCGTTGGGCAACTTTTACAAGCGCATCGCCACCAAGCTTTTGCAGGGGCGCAAAAACTCAATCCGGTTGCTGGTCCTCACTGGGATAGCCACGGTGGCATCGCTGGTGCTGTTCGCGACCAAGGACGTGACGGTGAAGCTTTTGCCGTTCGACAATAAATCCGAATTGCAGGTGGTGCTTGATCTGCCCGAAGGCTCGTCTCTGGAAGTCACCGAGCGCGCGCTTTTGGACATTGCCGATCGCATCAAAAGCTTGCCGGAACTGGTCAGCATGCAGGCCTATGTGGGCACCGCCATGCCGTTCAACTTCAACGGTTTGGTGCGCCACTATTATTTGCGTTCCGAACCCTGGCAGGGCGAGTTGCAAATCAACTTGGCCCCCAAGGGTGAGCGCGACCGCCAAAGCCATGACGTAGCCTTGGCCGTGCGTGAGTTGCTCGACGGTCTGGACGTACCCGACGGCACCTCGGTTAAAGTGGTCGAGGTTCCGCCTGGCCCGCCGGTGATGGCGACGTTGATGGCGGAAGTTTACGGCCCCGATCCCGAGACGCGGCGCGCCGCCGCCGCCAAAGTGCGCCAAGCTTTTGAATCGGTCGATTTCGTCGCCGACGTGGACGACAGCTACGGCCAGCCCGAAACCCGGGTGCGCTTGGAAATTGATCAGGACAACCTGGAATTTCACGGTGTGCAGGAAAACGATCTGTACGACACCATCCAAGCAGTGGTGGGCGGCAAAACGGTCGGTTATTCCCAACGCGGGGAGGGCGTAAACCCCATCGAAATCGCCATCCGCCTGCCCAAGGAAGGCTTGGCGATGTCGGAACGCATGTTGTCCATCCCAGTGCCGGCGCCGGGGCCAGCGGGCGATAGCGGGCGCGTGGTCGAATTGGGCGACGTGGTGCGGGTGGTGCATGAGCAGGCGTCGTATCCGCTGTTTCGTCGCGACGGGCACTTCGCGGTGCTGGTCACCGGCGAGCTGGCGGGCGAGTTTGAAGCGCCCATTTACGGCATGTTCGCGGTCGAAGAAAAACTGGCCGCCATGAGCTGGGGCGACCAAGGCGCGCCGACCATTGCCTATCACGGCCAGCCCAAAGACGAGAGCAAGATCACCTTGTTGTGGGATGGTGAATGGGAAGTCACCTATGTGACGTTCCGCGATATGGGTCTCGCCTTCATCTTCGCTTTATTGGGTATCTATCTGTTGGTCGTCGGTCAGTTTGGCAGTTTCAAACTGCCGCTGGTGATCCTCACCCCGGTGCCGCTGACGTTCATCGGCATTATGTTCGGTCACTGGCTGTATGACGCACCGTTCTCGGCCACCTCGATGATTGGCTTCATCGCGTTAGCGGGCATCATTGTGCGCAACTCGATCTTGTTGGTGGACTTCATCAAGCATCGCCAAAAAACAGGTAAGCCGCTCCGCGATGTGTTGGTCGAAGCGGGCACCATTCGCTTCAAACCGATCTTTTTGACCGCAGTGGCGGCGATGATCGGCTCAGCCTTTATCTTGGCCGATCCGATTTTCCAAGGTCTCGCCATCTCGATGGTGTTCGGTCTGGCCAGCTCGACCGCGCTGACGTTACTGGTGATTCCGGCGATCTACGTTGTGTTGCGCGACGATGGCCGTGAGATGGGCGCGAAAAAATAAACCTTGGAACAGACGGGCCTGCTTTTCTTTTTGAGCAGGTCCGCTATCGTGTGTGCATGATCAAAGAAGACCAATCCGCCCAAGTGACTTTGCTGTCCGATCCAGCCGTGTTTGGCGACGCCACCCAAGTGGTCGGGCGCGTCACCACGCATGCGTCCGAAGTCTTTATCGGCATAACCCGCGTGTTGAAATTGAAGCGCGCAGTCGAATATCCGTTTATGGATTATTCTGACCGCGAAAAGCGCTTGAAGTATTGCGAAGCCGAAGTTGCGCTCAACCGCCGCACCGCACCGCATTTGTATCTGGGCGTCAAGCCGATCACGCGGGGCGCTGATGGCCAACTGCACTTGGACCAACCTGGTGACGTGGTCGATTGGGTGATCGAAATGGCGCGCTTCGACGAAGCGACGCTGTTCGACCACTTAGCCGAACAGGGCAAGCTCGACCGTCATTTGATGGAACATCTGGCCGATAAAATCGCCACATTCCACGCCGCGACGGAGGCCCGCCAAGACGGCGGCGGGCGCACCGGCATTGCGCTGACCATCGAAAGCAACGCCAAGGCGTTTGCCGAAAACGCCCCTGGGTTTTTGGACATGAATAGGGTCGCGGAACTGACGGAGCAATCCTTGGAAGCCACCAACGACATCGTCGAGTTGCTGGAAGGGCGGCGCATGCACGGCTGTGTGCGCCACTGTCATGGCGACATGCATTTGCGCAATATCTTCTTGGAAGACGGCGAGCCGGTGCTGTTCGATTGCATCGAATTCAACGAGACCTTTTCGACCATCGACGTGCTCTACGATTTGGCATTCTTGTTGATGGACCTGGATTATCGCGGCCTGCGCACGCTCGCGAACGTGACCATGAACCGTTACATGGACATCACCGGATCGGCGTGGGGACTTGCCGCGCTGCCGCTGTTTCTCAGCGTGCGCGCAGGGGTGCGCTCGTTCGTCGCATGCGCTGCGGCGAAAAGCGTCGATGATGAAGCCTTCAAGAAAGCCCAAGTCGCCCAAGCCCAAGTCTATCTCGATATGGGCCTGAACTATTTGGCTACGCCCGCACCGTGCTTGATTGCGGTGGGGGGATTGTCGGGCAGCGGCAAGTCGCGTCTGGGCCGCGATCTGGCCCAACACATCGGCGCGGCGCCGGGCGCGCGGGTGGTGCGCAGCGACGTTTTGCGCAAGCGCATTGCGGGCAAACATCCGTTGGATAAATTGGGCCCCGAAGGCTACACCGCGGAGATGACCGCGCAAACCTATCAAGCGGTCTATGACGAGGCCCGCGCGGTGCTCGCCACCGGCCATTCGGTGATTGCCGACTGCGTGTTTTCCAAACCGCACGAGCGCGCGGCCATTCAAGCGGTGGCCCAAGAGATGGACGTGCCGTTCGACGGATTTTGGCTGAGCGCGTCGCCGGAAATCATGCAAGCACGGGTCACCACACGCAAAAAGAACGCATCCGACGCCGATGCGGAAGTTGTGCGCATGCAGCTCGATTACGACCTGGGCGACATCGCGTGGCATAAAATCGATTCTTCGGGCAGTCGCGAAGAGACCGATGCCCAGGCGTTGAAAATTCTCGGACTTTTTAAGTAAGGAAGAGTGAATGGCTGATGCATCTGAGGATCTAGGTGACAGTCAGTCGTATACTCCCTCTGCATTGCGCTGGCTTTTTTCTTTGTTTGCTGTGCTCGCTTTACCTCATGTTGCGATTTTGGTCACGATCCTGATTTACGGTGTTGCGACAGACTCAGAAGTGCTGTTTGGGCTATCTGAGGTATTCAAAAGGTACGCGACCTTTTTCGCCTTTGTGCTGATTGCAGCAACGTTACCGACCGTATTCTGCGTAGTATTTGCATTTATATTACATGCGCTTTTCAGTATTCGATCCGTGATTGTTTATATGTTGATTGCCGTCATAATTCCTGGTTTGTATCTGGGTTTGTTTAGCCCCTCAGGAGTTGGGCTGAGCGCATCGGGGATGGGGCTTGGTCTTGTTTTTGGCGCGCTGTTTGGCCTGCCCATCGCAGTCTTATTCTGGTTCATGATGTGGTGGCCAACTTCTAAGCGGCGTTGATATCATCAAATCTTTTCAAGTCTTTATCTTTGATGGCATCGGGTCCATCATAACTTAAGGAAAACAGGTGAGGAGTCTCCAATCATGTCGATCCGTTCCATTCTTGCGCCCGTTGATGGGGCTGCGGACAATCGTGCGATTGTTGAAAATGCGCTGGAGCTGGCGCGCGCGTATAACGCCCATGTGGATGTCTTGCATGTCAGGCCCGATTCACGCGACGCCGTACCGCTTTTTGGCGAGGGACTTTCGGGCGATATGGTTGAAGAGATGATCGTGTCCGCTGATCGTGATGCCGCCGCAAAGGCCAACGCGCTCAAAACGCTGTTTGACACCCTTTGCAAAAACAGAGATGTCCCGCAAGTCACCGGTCCGGGGGGCGGCGAAGACGCCATCACCGCCACGTGGCATGACGTGACCGGCCGCGAAGATGAAGCGGTCGCGTGGCGCGGTCGGTTGTCCGATTTGGTGGTGACCGCGCGCCCCGGCGAAGACAGCTCGCCGATGCGCGCGCTGACCCTGCATGCGGCGTTGTTTGAATGCGGTCGTCCGGTTCTGGCGCTGCCGGTCGATCCCGATGTTGCGGAAATCGGTCGGGTGGTGGCGATTGCGTGGAACGGCACCGCCCAGGCTGCGCGCGCAGTGCATGCGGCGATGCCGATCATCACCCGCGCTTATGAGGTCAATGTGCTGACGTGCGAAAGCACCCGCACCGAACCAACCGCCGCGGACGAATTGGCGCAGTATCTTGGCTGGTGGGGGGTAACGCCTAAGGTCGTGAGCTTCCCACCCGGACCCGAAGGTGCTGGTTCAAGCTTGCTGACCCATGCCAAAGACGTCAAAGCCGACATGTTGGTGTGCGGCGCCTATTCGCATTCACGTTTGATGCAGACGGTTTTGGGCGGCGTCACCAGTGCGTTGATGGATGACGCCGAAATTCCCGTATTTTTCAGTCACTAAAAGCTCTTAGCCTTGTCGCCATTGGCGTGCGAAGTAACCGCGGTAAAACAGAACCGCGCTTTGCCCGCCCGCTTCGGCGTCGAAAACTTTCCAGCCGTCCCTGGACTTATAAAAGCGGAACTTGATGGTCATCGGTTGGCCGCGCCAGCGGTCTAAGCGCACCGGCACCACCAACTCGCCCCGGCTAGCGCCGCGTCGGGTTTTTCCGACCGTGAAACGGGTGGCGCGAACGTTGCCCATCGCTTCGACCAGTTTGGACGTGAAGTTACTGCGCAAGGCCCCCATCGCGGCGTCGCGTTGTTGGACCGTCATGCGGTTGGCAAGCCGCCCCAGCGCCATTTGCGTCATGGTCTGAAAGTCGATGTCGGGGGCGATTTGCTGTTCGATGTAGCCGAGAACTTGGCTTGGGTTTAAAGCTCTACCGCTTGCGTCGCCTTGGCTTTTGTTGAGGAATGCACGCAGATTTTTCAGTTGCGTTGAAACGATAGCCGATGGGCTGCCTTCTTGCGGCACGGCTTTTTGTGGCGCGGGCTGAGGAACGTATCGTGGGGCGTAGCCCTGGTTGTAATTTTGCCCGTATGGGGATCCGTATCGGGGGCCGAATTCGGCGGAAAACGTAGGGCTTGTTCCGATCAAAGTCAGGGTCATGGCTGTGACGGCGGCGGCGACAACAATCTGCTTCATAAGGTCCCCCTGTTTATGGTCTATGGACTCCATTGCTGGAGGGCATTATCACCCGAAAACCACCTCAACACACCCTTGGATTTTAAAAACACCCCCGGTTAAAACAGAACCGGGCGTTGATCGACGTTATCAGCGTGTAAGTCCCTGTCGTAGGGACGAAGGAACTTTTCCACGTCTTTGAATGCTCGTCCCGCGTCGATCCAGGCGGCTTCGTCTTCGGGGTTGAGGATCACCGGCATGCGGTTGTGGATCATCGCGATTTCTGGTGCGGGTGCGCAGGTGACGATGGTGACGCTGTCGCCGTCTTCGCCGATCAAACCCGCCATGGCGAACAGTTCGCTGCCTTTGGCGTGGATGCGCATTTTTTGCTTGGCCCCGCCGGGCGGGCGCGCCCATTCGAAATAGGCCGTAGCGGGCACCAGACACCGGCGTTGGAGAAGCGGATGGAAGGTGGTTTTGGTGGATAGGGTTTCGGCCCGCGCGTTGATCAACGGTTTGCCATCCCAATCGACCTTGAGCCCCCAGCCCAGCAACCGTCCGCGCACCTGACCGCTTTGGTCGTCAATGGCAAGGATGCGGTCCGTCGGGGCCATCTCGATACCTTGTGGAGGGGGCGGGCTGAGCTTCAGGCCAAAACGTTTTTTGACCTTATTCATCGCTGCTTTAACTTCAAATTTGCCGCACATTTCAATTCTATTCCCTGGAAAGCAACTCGGCTTTAGCCTAACGTCTCACTATGAACGAGCAACGTAAAACAGTCATCATCACAGGCGCGTCCCGCGGCATCGGCCACGCCACCGCACTTTTGTTTTTGGAACGCGGCTGGCGCATCATCACGTGTTCACGCGGTGAGGCCCCGCCAGAAGTCGCCAGTCATGACGATTGGCTGGCTCATATCCCCACCGATCTGGCCAAGGCCGACAGCATCAAGGCGTTCATCGCGGAAGCCATAAAGACACTGGATGGTGGGCCGCTGCACGCCCTGGTCAACAATGCAGGCCTTTCGCCCAAGACTCCGTATAAGGAACGCCTCGGTTGCCTCAACGGCGACTTGGATGCATGGCGTGAAGTGTTTGAAATCAACTTCTTCGCCGCGCTCAGGCTGTCGCGCGGCTTCGCTTCGGCGTTGCACAACGGCCATGGGGCAATCGTCAACATCACCTCCATCGCGGGGCACTATATCCACCCGTTCGCCGGCTCTGCCTATTCCATATCTAAGGCGGCGTTGAGCGCCATGACCCGCGAAATGGCGGGTGAGTTCGCGGCTCTGGACGTGCGCGTCAATGCGGTTGCGCCGGGTGAGATTGAAACGTCGATGATCCAACCGGAATACGAAGCGCTCATTCCGCGCATCCCGTTGGACCGTATGGGCGCGCCGCGCGACGTCGCCAGCACGGTCTATTATCTGTGTTCCGATGACAGCAATTACGTGACGGGCACGGAAATATGGGTCACCGGCGGCCAGCATATGTACTGACCGTGCATACTAAAGTATGCGATATATTTCCTTGTATACGGCTTCCCAGCCCCCAAATGGCAAAAGGTAACGGCAGTGTTTCCACATCGTGGCATTGCGTTCCACGCCCTATTTGGAGATTTGAGATGCAATTATCCCTCAGCAATGGAACCATCGGTTCGCGTGTCGGCATCGGTTTTGTTTTGGCCTTGTCGGTGTTTTTCGCCGTCGGCGCGCCGACCATTCTGTGGGTGATGGGCAATCTTAACGCGGAAGCGCAAAACCGTGAGTTGCGCAGCTATTTCGATACCTTTAAAGCATCGTTAGAAGCGGAAGCCTTAAAGGCGACGGCGCTCAGCGCGCTGGTCGCCAACATTCCCGACGTCAGCGAAAAATTCGCCGCACGGGATCGCGGCGGCTTGGCCGCGCTGATGGTGCCGACGTTCAAAGTGATGAAAGAACAGTACGGTGTGCGCCAGTTCCAATTCCATACGCCGCCGGCAACGTCGTTTTTGCGCGTGCACAAGCCCGCTAAATTTGGTGATGATCTCAGCGGGTTTCGCAAAACCGTTGTCGAGACCAATGCCAAGAAAACGGTGATTTGGGGGCTGGAACGAGGCGTGGCGGGGCTGGGCATTCGCGGTCTGTCGCCGGTGTTCGATCAAGGCGAACACGTCGGGTCGGTTGAATTCGGCTTGAGCTTCGGCAAACCGTTTATGGACGCTTTCAAGGCTCAATACAGCGTCGATGCAAGCTTGTTTATCCCCAATGACGGTGCGTATAAGAGCTTTGCGTCCACTCTGGAGGACGTTCGCTTCGGCTCCGACGCTCAGTTTGAGGCGGCGCTGAACGACGACAGCAGCACTGTGACGTCCAAAATCGGCGATGTGCCGGTTGCGGTGATCATTGCGCCCATCGTAGATTTTTCAGGCAAGCCCATCGGCGTGGCCGAGCTTGCCGTAGACATCAGCTATTACGTCAACGCCACCAATACGATTTACATGATCGTTGCGGGGCTGTTGGTGCTGACCATGGCGATCGCTGCGGCGTTTATCATTTATGTTCACCGGGGTATTTCGCGCCCGCTGACCAACATGACCGGCGCCATGCGGGCATTGGCCAACGGTCAATTGGATGTAGAGATCGAAGCCAGCACGAGCATTCGCGAAGTCGTAGACATCGCCGACGCGTTGGCGGTGTTTCGCGATAACGCCATTGAGCGTGATCGCATTCAAAGCGAGCAGCACGAAGAGGAAGCCCGAAAAACGGTGCGCCAAGAACGCATGAATAAAATTACCGACGACTTTGGCAATCATATTTCAGGCTTGCTCACCACCGTGGGCGGGGCCGTGGAACAGCTCCAGGGTTATTCCACTGAAATGAAAGGCATCGCCAACGACACCAGTTCACGCAGCGCCACCGTGGCGGCCGCAACCGAAGAGGCCGCCGCCAGCGTGCAAACGGTTGCATCCGCAGCGGAAGAGTTGAGCGCGTCCATCGAAGAAATTCGTCGCCAAGTTTCCCAATCGTCTTCAATTGCGGTGAAGGCGGTGGAGCAGGCGGAAAAAACCGGTAAAACCGTACAGGGGCTAGCTGTGTCGGGGCAAAAAATCGGTGAGGTTTTGGCCTTGATCACGGACATTGCGGATCAAACCAACTTGTTGGCCTTGAACGCAACCATCGAAGCCGCGCGCGCTGGCGAAGCGGGCAAAGGCTTTGCTGTGGTGGCGTCGGAAGTCAAAAACCTCGCCAACCAGACGGCCAAGGCGACCGATGAAATTTCCAGCCAAATCATTTCGGTGCAAAACAACACCCGCGAAGCGGTTGACGCCATCGACAGCATCACGCACGTGATTGGGGAGCTCAATGAAATTTCTGAACAAATCGCTGCTTCTGTTGATGAGCAGGGCTCCGCGACGCAAGAAATCGCCCGAAACGTAGAACAGGCCGCGGCTGGATCTCAGGATGTGTCGGCAAACATCGTGACCGTGTCAGATGCGGCGAACAGAACTGAAGGTGCAGCCGATCAAGTCAGCAGTTCGGCCAGTGACTTGAAAAGCGAAATGAACGCGCTGAAGTCTCAAGTCGAGAATTTTTTGGCCGATATTCATGCCGCCTAGGGGGCGGGGGATGCGGATGAAGCGTATTCGTCGCGGATGATGGAAATCAGCGCGTCGGCCGCCGGGTGTTCGATGTTGTTGCGGTGGCGCGCGATCCACAGCGTGCGCATGATGCGAAAGCCGCTGACCTTAATGTGATGCAGACGTCCGGCCTCGATGTCTTTGACGACCGCGAAACGGGGCAGGAAGCTGACGTGCTGGCCGGGGATCAACACATCCACCAGGGCGTCGGTCCCGCCCACTTCCAACACCACGTCCAGAGCGTTGAAGCCGATGGCGTCCAAGGCTTCTTCTAGATCCAGCCGCGACGCCGCCCCCGGTTCGCGTAGCACATAGCTGAGATCCACCAGCATGGTGATGGGGATCATGTCTTCGTAGGCCAGCGGGTGACCCATTCCACACACCAACAACAATTCGTCGTCCATCCACTTTTGCACCATCAAGTCGGGGTGTTCGGGCGGACGCTCCAAGAGTGCCACGTCGGTGAGGCCGCTGGCGAGGTTGTTCTCGCTTTGGCGGCTATACACCAAACGGCTGTTGATGCGGAACTGAGGATAGCGTTCGGCGAATTTTAAAAGGAATCTGGGTAAAAAGTGCTCGCCGATGGCGATGGTGACGTCCAGGTGCAAGGTCGTCTTGCCGCGCTTCAGTTCAAGCAATTCGTGGCGCAATGACAGTTGGCGGTCTAGTGTTTGCACCGCCAACAGATAGACCTTTTCCCCCGCAGGCGTAAGGTGCAGGCGACCGCCGGATCGCTTCACCAGGGGCAGGCCGTAGCTGTCCTCCAAAGTGTGTAGGCGCTTGGTGACCGCCGGCTGGCCGACGCTCAGTGCGTGGGCGGCTGCCGAAACGCTGCCCTTTTCCACGATGGCGCGCAAAGCCGCCCAACCGCGGATGTCTGGAAGGTTTTTGTATTCCATATAGGAATATTAGCAAAAAACTATTGATTAGGAAAACGTATTTTAAATGGGGATACTCTCCACCAATAATATTGTGCTTATTCATATAGTTTTCTGGATTTGCCATCTTTCGCCATCTCAGTCCTCGGGCCTTATGAAACCTTGAACCCATGAGGGTAATTCCTTTTTGGAATGAGATTGGCGCATATGTACGTATTTTAGGAGTTAAGGGATGAGCGACACGATGGTCTCACACGTTGAAAGCGCTGCAATCAACACGTCTGCACCGAAACGGGCGTGGCGTTTACGCAACCTTTTGATGTTGCGGCCGAAAGCCAAGGCCGCCATCGGTTATGGGGCTTTGAGCGTGGGTTTGTACTTTGGCCTTTACACCTTTAACGCCGACATTCGCCATATTGCCGAAATGACCAACCAGGGCGATAAAACCTATTTTCTGCTGCCGATTGGCATCGCATTTCTGTTTTCCGTGGTCCATGGACTCTTCACGGACCGGTTCTGGGACGCCTTGGGCTTGAAGGCAAAGCGGTGATATGATGACCTCCGATGTGACCATGCAGGAGGACGTTGCTTTGCCGAATTCGCAACTCTCGCCCGTGGGGCGGTTCGAGAATGTTTTGCTCGCCACCGATGGATCGGAATGGAGCGCCGGGGCGGAACGCATCGCCATCGCGTTGTGTGCCGAACATGAAGCTCACCTACATATTTTATCGGCTATTTCCACACCCGGTGAAGCCGGATGGATGGGCAAGCCCAACGATATCGAAGCCGAACGCAAGACCGATGAAACCGTCCAGCGCCTAGAAAAAATCGCTGCGGACGCCGGTGTCAAATGCACCGGTCATGTCCGTTCTGGCGACGACCCTTATGAGGTGATCATCGACGCGGCGCGCGACTTGTCGAGCGACGTGGTGGTCATGGGCCGCAAAGGGCGGCGCGGTTTGGCGCGTCTGATGCTGGGCGACGCGACCGCCAAGGTCATTGGCTATGCGCCCTGTTCGGTTTTGGTGGTGCCTGAAGACGCCAACATGTGGAGCTCCATTTTGGTCGCCACCGATGGCTCGCGCTTTAGTGACATGGCCGCCGTCACCGCCGTTGAACTGGCCAAAGCTGGGGGCGTTCCGCTCACTGTTTTGTCGGTCAAGGTTCCTGTTCACAGCGAACGCCGTCAGGCTGAAGCCCAGGTGATCGTCGATCGCGTTCTCGAATTTCTTAGCGACAAGGGCGTACAGGCCCGCGGGGTCGTTGAGGAAGGTCCGGCAGACGACACCATCGTCGATGTCGCCAAGGACCGTCAATCCGGCCTGATCGTTTTGGGTAACTTCGGTCGGACCGGGATTGGCCGCATGCTGTTCGGCTCGAAAGCCGAACGGGTGATCAACCAGACCTCGACACCGGTTTTCATCGCCAGAGGCGGTTGATCGTTAAGACTATCCGTTTCCGAGGTTCCTCCCCCCTCGCACAAAAAGAAATCCGACCGGCCCACGCCGGCCCTGTAGGAGTGCTCCATGGAAGCTATTATCTTTCTTGATCTTACCCCCAGCATCGTTGTCTTGCTGTTTTTGGTGGGTTTCGTCGGCGGCATGGTCAGCGGCTTTATCGGTTCGGGCGGCGCATTTGTGCTGACGCCGGCGATGATGAGCTTGGGCGCACCGGCCATCGTCGCGGTGGCCAGCAATATGGCGCACAAGTTTCCTAAGGCCTTGGTCGGCTCCATCAAACGCGCCAAGTACGGCCAAGTGGACGTCAAGCTGGGCGTCATTATGGGCATATTCGCCGAGGGCGGGGTATTCTATGGCAAGGGTTTGATGACCGATATTCGTGACCAATACGGCGATGCGGGTACCGATTTATATGTGTCGGCAGTGTTCGTGGTGGTGTTGGCGGTGGTCGGTGGCTTCGTTTTGCGCGATGCGTTGCGCAGCCGTCACAGCGAAACCGAAGACAGCGCGCACGTCACCCCTAAGCTGGCGCTGTGGGTGCAGTCGGTACGTATTCCGGGCACCATGATGCGCTTTAAGTCCATAGGTAATAAAGAAATTTCGGTGTTGTTCATCGCGCCGCTGGGCTTCGCCACCGGCATGTTGGCGGCGTCCATCGCGGTGGGCGGTTTCATCGGCGTTCCAGCGATGATTTATGTGTTGGGCGTTCCGGCGATCATGGCCACCGCGACCGAATTGGTGGTGGCGTTCGTGATGGGCGCAGGCGGCACCATGCTGTACGCCTGGGATGGCTTTGTCGATATTCGCTTGGCGATGATCATTCTTGCCGGTTCGTTGTTCGGCGTGCAGATCGGCGCCATCGGTACCACCTACGTCAAGGATTGGGTGGTCAAGGTGATCATGGCGATGATCATGTTGATCGTGCTGGTCAGCCGTTTTTTCAAGCTGCCGGTGTATTTTTCCAACCTCGGCATGATCGAAACGCTGCCTGTGGCAACCTCCGAACTGCTCTCGACGGCCAGCTTTGCGACCCTGGCCTTGGCCTTGGTGGCGGGGGCAGGGGCGATTTTGCTGGCGCTGGTTAAGGGCATGGCAGCCGACCGAAAGGCTCAGCAGGCGGCTGCTTCGCCCTAATCCGTTCCGCGTTACCATTGTATCCGATGCACTTCGACGCGCAGGTTATCCACAACCTGCGCGTCGATTTGTGCACAATTGGCGATTTTTATAGTCTGAAAACACGGCTTGCGCACCATATGTTGTGGCTTCTTGCTATTTACCGCCCCATATAGCGGGTGTATGATCTGTTCCATCGCAAACAGGCATAAGCTCAGGAATCCCCTGGGGCACAGATATGGTCAAAGAGCCGCATAGCCAGAAAAATGGTGAAGACGCTAGCACACTCGATAAGCTTGGGCTTTCCATCGCCGATGCTGTCGAAGGTGCCGCTGCGTCTGCTGAGGAAGAGCCGTCACCGAGCGAATTCGATGAATGGAAGCAGCCGTTTTACTTGCGCTACAAGGTCGCCACCGGGCTTGGCGTCATGGCCAGCGGCGCTTGGCTGTGGCTGACCAACAGCTACATCAGCGACTACATCGGCTGGGATGTACTGTTCGAGCTGCTGCCTCATGAGCTGGGCGGTCTGGCGGCGGGTGTGTTTACGCCGGTCGCGTTGTTGTGGATGGTGATCGCATTGTTTGAACGCGGCCATGGTCTCAGGGGCGAAACGGCCCATCTGCGCTGGCAAATTCGCCAGCTGACGTATCCGTCTGACCGGTCCGAAAGCCGGGTCAAGGAAATCACCGACAGCCTGCGCCGCCAAGCGCGCGATCTGAGCCAAGCTTCTGACGAAGCCTACCAGCGTGGCGAAGCGATCACCAATCAGGTTCGCGAGCGGGCGTTGGAACTGGCGCGGGTCTCTGAAGACGCTGATTTGCGCGCCCGCGCGGTGGCGGAAGCCTTATCACGTGAAACCGAAGAATTGCGCATGGTGTCGCAAAAGGCCGAAACCCGTGCGCGTGATGTCAGCGATGTCTTGCATCGTCGCGGCCATGACATCGCCACCGCCACGGATCGCGCCAGCACCCGTACCGAAGATCTGGTCGAGGTCTTGGAACGGCGCATTCAAGAATTGGCCGATGTTTCAGAGGCGGGTTCGCGTCACGCCTATGAAGTCGCCGACACCTTCCACCAACGCAGCGAAGACATGGCGCGTATTTCTGCCGAAACGTCGTCACGTGCGGAAAGCGTCGGCGAAATCCTCGCCACGCGCATCGTCAACATGAATTCCGCCACCGAAGAAGCCGTACAACGTATGGAAACGGGATCGGAATTGCTGGCTGGTGCGGGCGCGGAGATGGGCGCGCGCGGTGATCGGATGGAGGCGCAGACGGACCGTATCGGCGAAGCGCTGCGCCGTCAACAAGCCGATCTAGAACGCGCCGCGCTGGATGCCGCCACCCACGCTCACGAAGTCGAAGGCCATCTGCAACGCCAAACCAAGGTGCTCAACGACACCGCCGACAATGTCTCATCTCGCGTTAAATCGATGACTGAGACCATGGGCGAGCACGCCCATGAACTGGTCGCGGCGTCCGATTTGGTGGCGTTGCGCATGAAGGCGGCTGGTGAAGCTTTTCAGGCTGAAGCTAAGGGGCTGTCCGTCACCGCTGACAGCGCGACTGAGCACACCGCCCAAGTGCGCGAACTGTTGCGTAAGACCTCGATGGATTTGAGCAACATCTCCGCCAAGGCGCTCGATCAGGTGGAAATGGTCGGCAAGGCGCTGCAATCGCGCGCGGGTGAATTGGCCAAGACTGGCGACGAATCCGAAGCGCGCGTTCAGGATGCGGCGGCGACCCTGAAACTGCAAACGCAAAACATCAAAGACACCACCGAAGTCAGCATTTCGCGCATTGAAACGGTCGCCGACCAGTTGCGCGATGGCGCGCTTAACTTGGACGGCACATCGCTAAGCGCCCAGTCGGCGCTATCGGAAGCCACCCGCATCATGGAAGAAGGCGCGACCCGAATTGCGTCGAGCGCCCAGACAGGGGCCAGTTCTATCGTTGTCGCGACGCGGGCGATGAAGGACGGCCTAGACGGTATCAACACATCGTCGGAACGCACCGGTCAGATCACCGAAGTGTTCCGGCGTCATTTGATGGATTTCAAGACCGTGTCGGACGATGCGGTGAGTTCGATTTCAGATTTGAGCGATACGGTGCAAGACCGCGCGCACCTTTTGGAAGGCGTTAGCGATCATGCCACGGACAAGCTGTCGGATGTGGGCGATGTGCTGCAAAAACGCACCGAACACATGATCTACGTAGCCGCCCGGACCGGAAAGCTGGTGACGACGGCGTCCGAAAACCTCGACCAGCGCACGGATTTGATGGAAGATGCTTCCGATCGCGCCGAAAACCGCCTGCGCCAATTGGGCGATGCGGTGCGTGAAAGTTTGAACCAGTTGATGGAGAGCTCCGACGAGGCTTCGGGACGCTTGGACAGCGTCAGCTCAACGCTGGAAGATCAGACCGACAACGTCTCAAGGGTGACCGCGTCGGCGGTCGAGGATGTCGATAAAGCCACCGCGGCGTTGATGGAACGTTCTCGTGAAGTGGGGTCGGCGTCGGACCGCGCGGCGCGCTTGATCTCGTTGGTGTCCGATGCGCTGCACCGCCAGACCGCTGGCCTCACCGACGCGTCCAAGCAAGCGGCGGAACGCATTGACGTGATGGGTGACACCATCAAGGAACACGCCCGCGAATTGGATGATTTGGGTACCCGCGCCACGGACCGTTTGGTGGAAACCGGAGAAAAGCTCAAAGACAGCGCATTTTCTTTGCAAAGTGTCGCCGACGAATCCGTCAGCCGCGTGCGCACGGTCACCGGTGCCTTGATCGATGGCGAGCGGCTGGTGTCGCAGCGCATTGAAAGCGCCGAACGCGAACTGGACGGCATTGGCCGACGCCTCAATGAGCGCGCCGACGAAGCCGCGCGCGCCACCGGTCAAGCTGGCGACCGTTTGGAAGGCATCTCGGACACCTTCCGTCGGCACACGGAAACCTTGGACACCGCCTTGGACCGCGCTGGCGACCGGCTGGATGATGTCGGCGGCTTGTTGTCGCGGCGCACAGACGATTTGACCGAATCTTATACCCGCGCGTCGGAACATATCCGCTCGTTTTCCGATGATATGCATCTGCAAGCCAACGGCCTGATGGATGCCTCCGACCGTGCGGCTGGCAAGCTCGGCGAAGTTGGCGCACGCTTGAACGAAGAAGTGCATGGCGTCAATCAATCTGTGGACAAAGCCGCCAAGCTGATCGATTTGGTGACCAATGCGTTCCATCATCAGACCTCTGATCTGGGCGCGGCATCGGAACGTGCGGCGGGCGAGCTGGAACGGGTCAGTGATCTGGTCAAGCGATCAGCCGGTGAAATGTCGCGCATTTCAGGCGATACGGTGCGTGATTTGGGCTCAGCCGGGGACGCCTTGCGTCAACACTTGGGCGATCTGAATTCCGCGTCCACGCAAGCCACTGCGAAAATGGAAAGTACCGCGGATACGCTGCGCTATCAGGGTCGTGAAGTCGTCGCCGTATCGGACGAAGCGTTGGCCAAAATCAGCCAGGTTGGCGATAGCCTCAACCAGCAAAACGAAGGCATAGCGCAGCTCACCGAAAGCAGTCTTGAAAAGGTTCGTGTGTTTCTCGATCAAGTCGAACGCCAAAGCAAAGACACCGTGCTCGAAGCCGAAAAAATCACCGATCACTTGGACGTCGCGCACAATCGCGCGCGCGGCCAACTCAATGAACTCAATCGTATGTACGGTCGGGCGGAACAGGGCGCCGCGCTGCTTGGCGATGCTTTGGAAAAACAAAGCCACAATGTCGCCAACGCCACGGAACAGTCGTTGTCCCGCGTGGTCTCTTGGGACAAGACCTTGCGCGATCGGGTATCGGACCTGACCCATGCATCGGATACTGTGGCGCAGCAGATGGAGGGGGTCGGCGACAAGGTCGATCAGGGCACCCGCGATCTGATGCTGGCGGCGCGTCAGGCGCAGGCGCTCAACGAAACCTTGGATACGACCTTGGATCGCGCCCACGTGGACGATTTCATGCGCCGTTCCGCGTTCATCACCGAAAAACTTCAGTCGCTGGCCGTCGATTTGGCGCGCATTGTCGAAGTGCCGATCACCGAAGACGACTGGCGGCGCTTCAACAAGGGCGAAAAGGGCGTCTTCGTGCGCAAAATGCTGGGCTTCAAAGAAAAGAACACCTTGGCGTCGATCAAGGCGGTTTATCAAGACGATGGCGAGTTCCGCGATTACGTCGGGCGTTATGTCAGTGAATTTGATGCAATGATGGACAAAGCGCGCGAACGCGACCATGATGGTGTTCTTGAGAGCACTTTCTTGTCGTCTGACATGGGTAAACTGTATATGGTGCTCTCCAAGGCGCTTGGTCGCGACTTGTAACGTATTGTTTTTTAAGTCTTTGTTTTTCAAGACTTCGTAGCTTTATACATTTCGGGGGAGGTCCCCATAATCAGGGGACCCATCTTGGGGCGGAAACTTCGTGTTTCCGCCCCCTTTTTTTGAGCGAAGCGCAAGATCCGGAATGCCCGCACATCCAGGCTTTGCTAGGGTCGCGTCACACAACAAGGATGAGCCCACATGCCCAAACTCACAGCCATTAACGTTTCCATGTCGCCGCTGGAATGGGCGATGCTGGTGAGCTTGTCAGTGCTGTGGGGCGGTTCGTTCTTTTTTGTCGGCGTCATCGTCGAAGCGCTGCCGCCGTTGAGCATTGTGGTGCTGCGGGTCGGGCTGGCGGCGGCGGTGCTTCATTTGCTGCTTTTGGCTCAGCGAGATCCTGTACCGGGCAGTGGCTCGGTGTGGCGGGCGTTTTTCGTCATGGGGCTGCTCAACAACGTGGTGCCGTTTTCGCTGATCGTGTGGGGCCAGACGCACATTGCGTCGGGCTTGGCGTCAATCCTCAACGCCACAACGCCGATATTTACGGTGCTGGTGGCGCATGTTTTCACAGCGGACGAACGCCTCAGCCCCGCGCGCATCATGGGCGTGGTGGCGGGGTTTTGCGGGGTTGCGGTGATGATGGGGCCAGAGCTCCTAAACGGCCAAGATGGGGCTTTGGTGGCGCAAGGGGCCATATTGGGGGCGGCGCTGTCGTATGCGTTCGCAGGCGTCTATGGGCGGCGTTTTAAGGTGCTGGGGATTAAGCCGCTGCACACGGCGACGGGGCAAGTGACGGCATCGGCCCTGATGTTGATGCCGCTGACGTTGTGGGTGGACAGCCCATGGCAGTTGCCTATGCCCGGGGTGGATATTTGGGCGGCGCTGATCGGCTTGGCGGTTCTGTCCACGGCGCTGGCTTATATTTTGTATTTTCGCATTCTGGCGACAGCGGGCGCGACCAATGTGTTGTTGGTGACGCTGCTGGTGCCGGTCAGCGCGATCCTCTTGGGCGTGGTGGTATTGGGCGAAACGCTGGCGCTGAGCAGCCTCATCGGCATGGGGCTGATCGCCATCGGTTTAGCGGTGATTGATGGGCGGCTTATTCGGCTGCTGAAAAGGACTTAAGCGGCAGTGCTTTGCGCCGCGCGCACGCGCGTCAAGATCAAATCGGCCATTTCCGGCACGTCGCCCAGCGGCGGCAGATACACCAAGCGCTGTCCGTTCACCAACAACTCATTGGGCTGAATGGCGCCGAGACGCTTGGTAAAGTCGTCTGCTTTAATATCGAAGCCGATCTCGCGGGGAATTTCGTCCGCGCCATGATACCCGTCCGATATCAAGAATGGAGCGAAGATAATAGTTTTGGCGTCTGCCTGGGCACGCCAGTCCTTGATGAACGGTTTTTCTTCTAAAAACGAGGTGAAGATCGGCGCGTTGATGCCGTGGCGGCTGAGTTCCCCGGCGATGACGGTGGTGTGTTCAAACGAAGCCCGGCTGCGTTGCGATCCGTGGCCGATCACCACCACGGCGGCATCGTCTTGATCGATCGACAATTCGTCCATTGCCGCGCAGATGCGGATGGCGAAGGTCTTGGCAATGGCCGGATCTGTGCCCACCGGGTCGGTCAGGAAAACCCGCTGACGGCCGCTCGGCGTGATGCGTTCGGTCACCGTCCCGGTCAGGCTAAGCGCTTGGGGCAGCTTGGTGGTGGTGATAAAACCAGCGCAGGCGAGGTTTGGCACGACGTAGACTTCGGGTGTGTCGAAGTCGTCGAGCACATCCTTGGCGAACGGTTTTTCGGTGAGAAAACCGGCCCGCACATCGGCGAACAACGACAACTTGCGGATGGTATCAGCGTGCTTGCGCGAAGACGTGCGCCCACCGGATGTGCTGGGCGAGCCGTGGGCCGTGATCAACAGACCGGCGCGGCTATAATCCAGAACGGTGGGCAGGTCTTTAGTCATCGGCGGCATCCGAAGTTTGATCGCCTTCCAACAGGCATTCGTGCGCGGGGGTGTGCCAAGCGATGGTGTTGGACAGGTCAACCACTTTGCCAATGATCAGCAAGGACGGCGCTTTCAATTGCGCACGCTCAATACATTCTGGCAACTTTTCCAAGGTGGTGAGAATGGTGCGTTGATCTTCGGTGGTGCCGCGTTCGATCCCGGCGGCGGGCATGTCGGCGGGCAGACCGGCTTTGATCAGTTCGTCGGAGATTTTCTGAACGTTGATCAGGCCCATGTAGATCACCAACGTGGTGTTGGGATCGGCCATGCTTTGCCAGTTCAGATCCAGGTGCTGGCCTTCGCGACAATGGCCGGTGACGAAGCGTACGCCGGTGACGTAACCGCGATGGGTCAGCGGGATACCTGCATAAGCGCCGCAACCCGCAGAGGCGGTGATGCCCGGTACGATTTCGAAATTGACGTCGTGTTCGGCCAGGAACATGGCTTCTTCGCTGCCACGGCCAAAGATGAACGGGTCGCCGCCCTTCAACCGCACCACGGTTTTGTCGAGACGCGCCAGATCGACCAGGGTCTGGTTGATTTCGTCTTGGGGCATGAAGTGATCGCGCGCAGCTTTACCGGCGAAGATTTTTTCGCAGGTGTCGGGGACCATATCCAAGATTTCATCGGACACCAGACGGTCGTAAACCACCACGTCGGCCTTTTTCAGGCACGCAGCGGCCTTAAGCGTCAGCAGCCCGGGATCGCCCGGTCCCGCGCCCACGATAAACACACTGACGTCGTTCAAATTCGTTTTTACCTCAGTCAAAGTCGTATCCTCAAAATAATGCCGACGCTTAGGTGAACGTCTCAACCGGCGATTTGCGCGGGCGAAGCAGCGCCGCCGCGTTGTTGTTTCTTTTGGCGCACGAAGGCCGTAAAGGCTTCCGCCCAATGACAGCGGCTGGTGGAGCGCAGGTGCGCATAACCCGCCACCATATTGTGCATGACGATGCCGTCATGGGCGCCATCGACGCCCTGGCCGCGCAAGACCTCGAAAGCGAATGTGAGGTCTGCGTCGATATTATCAAGGCGTGAATGATGAAATTCGTGGGCGGGCACATAATCGCCTTCGAATGTGCAAGCCTCGCCGGTGCTGTTCCACGGGTGGTTATCAGCCGGGCGCAAATGCACATAGCCGCGCCCTTGCGGACGATCATGCATGGTGCTGTCGGCAGGGATCACACCGACCATTTCATGGCTGTCTTCGTGCCACGAAATGGACCGCGACAGATACATCAGCCCGCCGCATTCCGCATAGGTGGGTAAGCCAGCCTCAATCGCAGCCTTGATGCGGGTGCGCAAGGTCTTGTTGGCTTCAAGCTTTTTCATCTGGGTTTCGGGAAAGCCGCCGCCCAGAAACAACCCGTCGCAAGTGGGCAGGTAGACGTCGTTGAGGGCGTTGAAATACACCAACTGCGCCCCGGCTTTTTTCAGCGCGTCCAGATCATCGGCGTAATAAAAGCCAAACGCGGGATCTTTGGCGATGGCGATACGCACATCCGGGCGCACACGCGTGGTCTCGTGCGCCGGCGCGCCAAGAGGGGCGGGTGCCCCGGCGGCAATCGCTTCGATTCGGTCCAGATCGACTTGGGCCGCGATTTCTTCGGCCAAGGTGTCGATGCGCGCGCGCGCGGCAGGGTGTTCGTTGCTGGGAATCAGGCCGATGTGGCGCTCATCTACGCCCAGCTTGGCGTTGCGCCGGATTGCACCCAGCACCGGAATATCGGTGTAACGTTCGACTGCGGCAATGAGCTTTTCTTCGTGGCGTGGGCCCATGACTTTGTTCAAGATCACCCCCGCGATGGTGATGGAGGTGTCAAACACCTCATAGCCCTTGAGCAGCGGCGCGATGCCGCGCGTGATGCCCGAGGCATCAACGACCAAAATCACCGGCGCGGCCAGCATCTTGGCCAACGCGGCGTTGGAGTTGGAGCCTTCCACATCGACGCCATCGTGCAGCCCCTTGTTGCCTTCGATGATGGCGATGTCGGCAGAGCTTGCGTGCTCAGCGAACAGCGCTTTGATCTCGTCATCCGATTGGGTGTGAAAGTCGAGATTGTAACAAGGTGTTCCCGCTGCTTCGCCCAGCCACTTGGGATCGATGTAATCAGGGCCTTTCTTAAAGGTCGCCACTTTTCGTCCTCGCAAAGCCAAGGCCCGAACCAGCCCGGTGGTGACCATGGTTTTGCCCGACGACTTGTGCGCGGCGGAAATCAGGATGTGGCCCATGTGGCGACCCTTTAGACCTAAGCGGCTTGGAACAGCTGCGCGCGGTTGCGGGTGTTCCACAGGTTGCGCGCATGTTCGACGGCTTCAGCGGGGCTCGACGCGCGGCCCATCAGGCGCAGCACATAGGCCGTGGTGCCGATGACGGCGGCTTCGCCATAGGCGTCGGTTTCATCACCGTACCAAATTTTCGGCAGGCGGGTGATGTCCATGGCCTCATCCTTGTAAAAGGCGCTTTCGGCGACCAGCGCAGGCCACTGCTCTTCGGATTTGACGCCGTCGTGAAGATACTGCACCACCACTGGCTTGTGCGGACGACGTTCGGCCTCGCCGCCTTCGCCCTTAAACACGGCCATGTGCTTTTGACCCAACAGTTCGGCGGTGTCGCGGTGGACGTCGCGGTAGTTGGGGTGGAACACGGTCTGCATTTCACATGCGGCGTTGAACGGGTTGATCATGCGCGCAAAGGTGTTGACCGGCGAGCGCACGCCGAGGATCGGCTTCAGCTCGATGATCTCTTGCAGGCGCGGCACAAAATTGCGCAGCGGCAAGTAGGCGAAGCTGGTGGCGCGGATGTGCTCGGCGGCTTCTTCCATAGACCCGGCAAGGGCGATGCCCAGTGCGCTCAGGGCTTCGCTGGAATACATGCGGCCTTCGGTGTGGCCTTCGGTGCCTTGCATGCACACAGTGATGCCATTTTGCGCCAGCAGCAACGCCGACAGCAGGTACCACGGCAGCTGACGCTTTTTGCCTGAATATGACGCCCAATCGACATCCACCACCGGGGCGTTGTCGGGCACCGTTAGGGTATCGCGCACGGCGCGCACAAAACCGGCGCCTTCGCCCGCAACTTCGGTGCGCATGCGCAGGATGCACAGGAATGCGCCCAATTGCAGTGGTTCGACGTCGCCGGACAAAATCATTTGGGCGGCTTCATACATTTCTTCTTCGTCCAGCGGGCGCGACAGGTTGGGGCCGCGTCCGATGATGCGAATAAATTGGGCAAAAGGATGCTCGGTGCTCATGACGTCTCAATCCATGTTTTCTGTATCCCCGAACAGTACCGGGGAGGGAGGTCCTAAAAATAGAGGGGACCCAGGCACTATGACCTGGGCCCCCCCGAAAAACCAGTCATTTGCCCCCGCAAACGAAAGATTAAAAAGCAGTCGACGTTAAGCCCAACGTTAGGCCTTGTCAGACGCATGATGCGGATCGACCTTGGCGTCGGACAGGCTGGTCGGCAGCAACGGCAGATACTTGATCGCCACGGTGACGATCATCAAGGTCATGGCGATGCCGCTGAGTCCCAGCAGAACTTCCGGCAGGCTCGGCGCGTACGCATGCACGACGCCATCGAAGAAGCTTGAAGAGACCTCCATACCCGGGAACAACTGCATCGGGAACGCTTGACCGCCGATGATGATGACATACATCTGCGCCAACCCGCCGACGATCACCAAAAGTGAGGCGACGACGATGCCCTGACAGGTGCGTCCGGTGGCCGGGTTGAACAGCAACGCCATCGGGAAGATGGTGCCCAGACCGATCTGCACGACCCAGAACAAGAACGTGTAGATACCGCCATCCATCAAGATGAAGGCTTCGACACCGCTGTGTTCGGCGGCATACAAGTTGGTCAAGTGCTGGACCACGGTGAAGTAGAACGCCGCCGCGATGAAGATGCCCAGCAGGTTGCGCATCTTGAACAAGATCAGGTCGCCTAGCGGACGGCCGGATGACTTGTACGTCACCGACACCAAAATGATGAAGAACGCCAAGCCAAAGGCGAATGACATGGCGATGAACAGCGGCGCCATGATGGCGGCGTCGTAACCGGGGCGGGCAACCAAAAAACCGAAGATCGAACCGGTACCGGTGGTGAGCGCCAAGCGCCAAACAAAGGCGAACAAGCCAGCTTTCTTGGAATGGGGCACCATGCGCCGTTCCATCATCATCCACAGGTACGTCAACACAATGACGAAGAAGCCGGTGTACAGATAGATGTTCCACGCAAAGATGGATTTGAAGTTGTACTTGGTCATCGCCACGATCAAACGGTCGGGACGGCCAAGATCAAGCACCAGAACCATCAAACCGCCAGCCAGCAGAGCCAGCGCGGTGATTGCGGACAGTCGAGCCAATGGCTTGTAGTGGTATTTGCCAAACACCGACGAGATCGACGCGATGTTCAGTGCGCCGGATGCGGCGACGATCAAGAACACGGCAAACACGTGCGGGGTACCCCACACGACGGCGTTGCTCATGCCGGTGACGACGTGGCCGTGGTGTTCCATGTAGTAGGTCGAGCCCAGACCGGCGGCGATCATGACGCCCAACCAGCCGACCAGGGAGTAATAATCCCCGCCCGTGCCTTCGATTTCTTTATATACGGTTGTATCTACAGCCATGGTCCTCAAATCCCCCGGTAGTGCACACCCGGCTCGACACCAAGGTCGGCGCGGATGCGTTGCGTGACGTATTTGGAAACGGCGCGCGAGATATCGGAATTCGGATCGTTGAGATCACCGAACATGATGGCGTTGGAGCCAGCTTTGTTCAGCGCCTCGACGCACGCAGGCTTTTGGCCCTTATCGACGCGGTGCACGCACATGGTGCACGATTCGACGGTTCCCTTGCCGCGCGGCATGTGTTGCTTTTGGCCGTGCATGTCTTCGTGGACGAACGAACGACAGGAATAGGGGCACGCCATCATGCAATAACGACAGCCGATGCAGATGTGCTTATCGACCAACACGATGCCGTCTTCGCGCTTCATCGAAGCGCCCGTGGGGCAAACGTCGACGCACGGCGGATTGGCGCAGTGCTGACACATCACCGGCAAGCTGGCTTTTGCGCCGGTCTTGGGATCTTTGATGGAAACTTTGCGGATCCATTGCGGATCGGTCGCTGGGTTGGCGTCTTTTTCGTCTTTGCCCCAGCCTTGTTCGGTTTTGCACGCATCAACGGCTAAGTCCCACACACCTTCCGGCGCGGTGGCGTCGATCAGCATTCCCCAGCGTTTGGCGCTGGTGACGGGGCCCGTGACGGCGGCTTGAACCGTTTGCAGCGTGACGCCCGGCGCCAGCGTTACGATCACAGCGGCGGCGCCGCCTTTGAGTAGATTGCGTCGGGACGTATCGACGGTGTTCATGGATTTATCCGTCATTGCTTCGCCCCCTTATCGAGATGTTTTTGCAACGCCGCGATCATCGCTTTGTCTGCGTGATCGGCGGGCAGGGCAGACTGTTTCGCGTCAGGCAGCGCAGCGCCGGTGTGGCACTGGAAGCAGTCGATGGAAACGGCTGCGTAGGCGTGGCACTCGGCACAGAACGGCTTCAACGTGCGCACCTTGCCGCCGGCAACGTCGGGCGACGTCACCGCGTGGCAATCGATGCATTCGTTTAAGCTGTACTTGTTGCCGCGAATACCCTCACGTAGCGTTTCATCGCGCTGGTGTTTGAGGAACTCAAAATGATTACGGCGCATCACGTCTGTGGGTTCAACGCATTGCTCACCCTTGAAAGCCTTCGCCGGTTTCGGCAAGGGCACTTCGCTGGCTTGGGCGGAAGTGGCCAAAAGGCCACTTCCAATCCCAAAAGCGACAAGGACAAACCCCAAAATCGTGAGGCTCAGAATTCGAGAAGCCGAACGCATTCGACGTTCCTCCTTAAGTCTAGACCGTCTTGTTACTCACCAAGACCCATCTGGATGTAGCCGGTCGGGCACACATCGCTGCAGATGTGGCAGCCGATGCACTTCGTGTAGTCGGTATCGACATAGCGGCCAACGGTCATATCGTCGCGCTTGACGCGGAATACGGCGTCTTGCGGGCAGAAAATCACACAGTTGTCGCACTCGAAGCACATGCCGCAGCTCATGCAACGTTCGCCTTCGTGCTGGGCTTGTTCAGCGGTGAAGCCGATCAGGCGTTCTTCGAAGTTGCCGAGAACTTCGTCAGCGCCGATGTGCTTTTCATCGCGCTTGCCGACGCCGTCAAAGGTGTAGTGACCCAAGAACAAGTCTTCGTGCGGGATGATCTGCGAAGCGGAACGATCTTCGTAGTTGTGAACTGCAAACTTTTCAGAATCCGTGCCACGTGTGGGTTCGTTGGCGAATTCCACGGGGTCTTTGTGGCGCTGGTGCAGTTCGCCCAACAGGTTGAAGTGATGAACGTCGACTTTCGGACGACGCTCGTCCGGCGAGCCAGCGAGCATGTGATCGATGCTTTCCGCAGCGATGTTGCCGTGGCCGATGGCGGTGGTCAGCAGATGCGGACGGACGATGTCGCCGCCAGCAAAATGCTTCTCGGTGCCTTTGACCTGATAGACCGGCGTGATGTCCATGAAGCCTTTGCCGTTGTCGAGCGCTTCGAGGCCGTCGGCCAAGTCGCCCATCTGACCGATAGCAGACACGATCAGGTCACATTCGATATCGAATTCGGTGCCTTCAACGGGAACCGGGGTCATGCCGTCCATGGTGCATTCGCACATGCGCAGCGCGGTGGCGCGACCGTTGGCATCTTTGATGATGTCTACCGGCATCACGCCGCCTTTGATTTCTACACCTTCGCGCTTGGCGTCTTCACGTTCACGTTCGGATGCAGTCATCTCTTCGAGCGGGAACAGTGACGTCAGAACCGATTCAACGCCTTCGCGCTGAGCGGCGCCGACCACGTCGTGCGCGGTGTGACCGAGGACGATGGATTCGGGACGATCTTTGTCCGCCATGGTGGAGATGTGACCCAAACGACGGGCAACCGATGCAACGTCGATGGAGGTATCGCCACCACCGACCACAACCACTTTCTTGGTGGTGTAGTGCAAACGACCTTGGTTGAACGCTTCCAAGAAGGCCACGCCGGAGATGCAGTTTTCGGTGCCTTCCCAGCTGTCCAAGAACAGACCGCGGCCCTTCTGTGCGCCAACCGCCCAGAAGATGGCGTCAAAGTTTTTTTCCAACTGTTCGACGGTGATGTCTTTACCGATGGTCACGCCGAGCTTGGCTTCCACACCGGTGTCCAAGATGCGCTGCATTTCAGCATCCAAGATGTCGCGCGGAACGCGGTAGCCAGGGATACCAAACGCCATCATGCCGCCGAGCTTGTCTTGCTTTTCAAACACGGTGACGCTGTGGCCCTTGCGGCGCATCTGCCACGCAGCGGCCAAACCGCCCGGTCCACCACCGATGACGGCGATTTTTTTGCCGGTTTCGGTTTCAGGCTTGGGCAGGGTCAGGTTGTGTTCGATCGCGTAATCGCCAACGTGCTGTTCAACGCCGTTGATGCCGACTTGGTCATCGACTTCGTTACGGTTACAGCCGTCTTCGCACGGTGCGGGGCAAACGCGGCCCATGACGGACGGGAACGGGTTGGCTTCGACCATGCGTTCAAACGCATATGCCTGCCAATCTTGGCCTTCGACCGGAGATTTGTCCATGCCGCGCGCAATCGCTAACCAGCCACGGATGTCGTGACCGGACGGGCACGAACCCTGACACGGCGGGGTGCGGTGTACATAGGTCGGGCACTTGTGCGTCCAACTCGCTTGGAAGATATCTTCCTGAAGGTCATCCCATTTTTGCTCACCGTCGGTGTAGCGACGCCAATTTAAAGCCTGTTCCGCAGTCATTTTTTTCTTCCTTCTTCGCAAGGGGGCTTTTGCCCCTCTGTGATGATGCCCTGTACAGCAGGGGGCGACGAGACGAGTGCCCGTCTTGCCTGTTCGTTTATTCCTTAGCGCCGAGCTGGATCGCATCTCCGACCAGCTGGTGCACACTAACAATCATGTCCATGGAGAAGCCATAGTAAGGCATCACCTTGGAAAATTGGCTCTTACAAATGGCGCAGATCGCGGCCATGTGCGTGACGCCGTGATTTTCAACAACGTCGTGGAGCGCTTCCATACGCGGCAGCGCGCCCTTGACGCGAAGTTCCATCAAATCGTCGGTCAGCAGACCGCCGCCACCGCCGCAGCAAAAGGTCTTCTCATGCGTGGTTTGCGGGTCCATATCTACGAATTTGTTCACGCTCGACTGAATGACGGCGCGTGGGATCATGAATTGACCGCCTTCGACGTCGCCCATGCGCGATGCGCGGGCCACGTTACAGCTGTCGTGGAAGGTCAGCACCTTGTCGTCGTTGGCTTCGGCGTCGAGCACAATGCCGCCCGACTGGATTAAACCGTGGGTGACCTCAAGAATGTGCTGAGGCACCGGGTATTTCGGATCCAAGAAGTCCCAAGGACCGGCCAAGGTGTTCAAGAACGAGTACGCAACGCGCCAAGCGTGGCCGCATTCGCCAAACACGATGCGCTTGACGCCAAGGTCCAAGGCCGCTTTGCGGATGCGGTTCGCGACTTTGTGCATCTGCTCGTAAGAACCGATGAACATGGCGAAGTTGGCGGCTTCCGACGCATAAGACGACAGCGTCCAGTTGATGCCAGCTTGGTGGAACACTTTTGCATAACCGATCAGACCGTCCACGTGGGGCTCGGCAAAGAAATCGGCGGACGGGGTTACCAGCAACACGTCTGCGCCGTGAACGTCGAGCGGGAATTTAACAGCGACGCCGTCATCTTCCTCAACGTCTTCTTCCAGGCCTTCAAGGGTATCGGCGAGCGCTGGTTGCGGCAGGCCGAGGTTGTTGCCGATGACGTGTACTTTTGCGAGAATTTCGTTGGAATATTTCTGACCGACGCCGATGTGATCCATGATGTCGCGCGCCGCCATGGAGATTTCAGCGGTGTCGATGCCATACGGGCAGAACACCGAACAACGACGGCACTGGGAACACTGGTGGAAGTACTTGTACCAGTCGTCCAGCATCTCCTTGTCCATGTCTTT
>Ga0209345_10000773_pt1 | contig 40871 bp, 35 predicted proteins | sample Cruoilmetagenom7_FD_187294 | JGI IMG/M metagenome (GOLD analysis project Ga0209345, IMG submission 187294) | Oil polluted marine microbial communities from Coal Oil Point, Santa Barbara, California, USA - Sample 7 (SPAdes) (version 2) | ecosystem: Environmental > Aquatic > Marine > Oil seeps ...
CTGGAACTGGAACTGGAAATAATAGAAAGTTCCAGTTCCAGTTCCAGTTCCAGTTTTAGTTCTAACTAAAGATTGTAATTTAATAGGAGATAAATTATGTTTATTATATCGCCTGGAGTTTACCCAAGAGAAATACCTTTGAGTACTATTATCTCTTCTGTAGCAACAAGTATAGGGGCAATAGTTGGTCCATCTGATAGAGGTCCCTTAGAACCAAAAACTATGAAAAACACTAAAAAATTTACTGATACATATGGAAAAACGATCACTAGTAACTATTTCCATTATACTGGATTATCCTTTTTAGACAAAGGAACAAGATTAATTTGTTTGAGGGTAACTAATGGTGCTTTATTTGGTGGTGTTGAAGTAACTAATATCGGATCTTTGACACCTGTTGCTCCCATAGATCAACCTGGTGGATGCCCTAATCCTCCTTCAACTAATTATACTTGGGATTCACCAGATGCTGTATTTGCTTTGTTTGGCGCAAATCCTGGTGTATGGAATAATAATTTAGGTATAGAGATTTCTTATAATCCTACTAAACTTGCACGTAAAGCTAATTTTACTTTTGGCTCTGACCAGGTTACAGGAGATACAGGATCTAGATTTTTGTCTGAAATTGCTGTTGGTGATCTTGTTTTTCCTTCAGGCCAAGAAATATTTTCAGCGACTGTTAAAAGTATAGAGAGTGATTCATCTTTAACTTTAACTTCTACTTGGGCTGGTGCTGGTGCTATTTTACAGTTTTCCTATATTAATACTCTTGAGTTCTACATTTCTTTGTATGAAAAGAGTGGAACTTCTATTTCTTTTATTGACAAATATTTATGTAGCAGAGTTCCAACTGCTAGGGATGGTTTTGGTAATTCAATTTATATTGAAGATGTATTTGACAATCATCCTTATATTTTAGCTCTCGATAGAACGAGTATTAATCCTACAAATCCAGCAAATATGCCTAAAGAGGTATCTACAACTGTATACTTTGGAAATGGTAGCAATGGTAATCCTGTAACAGCAGGTGATATTATTGGAGGTATAGAAAAAATATCCAATCCAGATAAATATACTTTGAATATACTAATGTCTGGTGGTTGGATGTCGGATGGGACTTCTATGTTTAGTGATAGTGATATAGAATCAATTCATGTTTATGCGGATAACATGACTCAAAACAGAAAAGATTGTTTTGCTATCTTAGATTCGCCTTTTGATAAAGATGTAGACGAAGTTATTGATTGGAGAACGAATGAACTTACTATAAATTCTTCTTATTCTGGATTATTTACCCCTTGGGTAGAGTCTTATGACCAGTATAATGATAAGAGGGTTTTTATACCACCTTCCGGTTTAATGGGGGCTGTTTTTGCTTATACTGATTATATTTCAGATCCTTGGATTGCTCCTGCAGGATTGAATCGAGGTATATTACCTGTTTTAGATGTTAAAGATTATTATGATAGAGGTGACCTTGATGCCTTATATGAAGCTCAGATTAATCCAATAAGAAAGTATCATGTAGGTGGCGTAGTTGTTTGGGGACAAAAAACTTTACAAACTAAACCAAGTGCAACTGATAGAATAAATGTAAGAAGGTTATTAATTGTAATAGAAAAGGCTATAGCTACTACTTTAGATTATTTTGTGTTTGAGCCCAATACACATTTCAAGAGGCTTCAAATAACTTCTTTGATAGAAGGGTACATGAACGAAATAGTAGCTCGTTTTGGTGTATACGATTTTAGAGTTGTATGTGATGAAACAAATAATACAGGCGATATTATAGATAGGAATGAAATGAATGTTGACTTGTATGTAAAACCAGTAAGAGCAGCTGAATTCATTAAGCTGAATGTAGTAATAGTTCGTACATCAGTTAGTTTTGATGAAGTTTTGTTACCTTATGCTTCTTAATAATAAGAATGGCTTTTGTATTTTATACACTAGTGAAATGGTTTAAAGGATTGCTATATCCAGGGCTATAATTTGGCAAAAATGTATAAAAGCCTACTATAGAAGTCCCTAAAATTAAATTTAAAGAAAGGAGAAGCTATGCCTAACTTGGATATAGAAGATGTCCGTGGACTTACGGAACCAATGGCGCAATATCTTTGGGAAATATCCATTCTTAATCCTCCTGGTGGTGGTGATGGAGAAGCCCTAAAGTTTAGAGCTAAAACAACTAGCATTCCAGATATGGTTACTGAAACAACAACTATAAATTGGAAGGCTCATCAAGTCAAGCATCAGGGTCGTGATGCTTCTGCACATACTATTGAACTAACTTTATGGGATAGTGTTAATTTACCTGTATATAGAACTCTTTATACTTGGCAGCAAATAGTATTGGGGAGAAAAACTGGATTATCTACAGATAAGTCTTTGTATTCTTGTGATATTGTCTTAGAATTATTAACCAGAGAATCTGGTGGAGTTTTGGGTATATGGACTTTAAAAGGTGCTCAGCTAGAGAATGTTGCTGCTATTCCTTTATCTTACGAGAGTTCTGAGCCTATTGAAATTTCAGCTACTTTTCAGTATGATTACTTTCTCTTTCAAAAGAAATAATAGTTTTTAGGAGGGAAGACTATGTCGCTGGCTATAGATAAGTTTATTAATGAAGTTTTGCCTCGGCCTCAATTCCTTTTTAGATATGATATATTATTCCCTTCAGATATTAAAGGTTTAGATGAGGCAGAACTTGTTGGAAATAGAGTTATTGAAGTTACACCACCAATGACAGAGTTTACTACAGAGCCTACTCCAGTTGGTAATTCTAATTGGTATTATTCTCTCAATAATGATATCGGCAATATTAATATGAGAATACTTGAGGGCGAAGATGGTAAAACTTTTTCATTCTTCGCAAAGTGGCATGATTTAATGGTAACAAGGGAAGGTTATCATAGAGTACCAATAATGTATAAGAAACCAATCGAGATAATAGTATATGGTACCTTAGGTAAGGAAACAATGAGACTTAAATATATTGATTTTTTCCCTATAACGCTAGATTATCCTGCTCTTACTAGTGAAAATAGCGATCCCTTAATCTACACTTTTGAATTTAGTGGCGACAGTTTGATATGCAAAACTGCTTCCAGTGGATAATAAAATTAAAATAGTAAGTAAGTAGTTATTAAATATTGTAAGAATAAAAATAAAAATAAAAGTGGAGATAATCTTTATGAAGTTGTAGTTGTAAACCATAAATATTAAAGTATTAGGAGAAATGAAATGAAGATGACAAACCAAAATTCGAATAAGGAAGTAGTAAAAGAACAAGGTACAGAAATAAAAGACTATGCACGTATTTCTGAAGAACGCAAGAAAAAATGCCCACATTCATCGTCAATAAACCTTCCATCTAATGGGTTGATCCCAGACCCTTCCTACCCAACAAGTTTGAATTACTCTGATTTAACAGTTAGAGATATGAAACGTTTGGTATCTGAGCCAGATACTACCTATTACAAGATTTTAATAGATGTTATTAGTGAACTTATAGGTATGGATGCAATGGCTTTAACTGTTGATGATTTCGACTACACTGTCGTTTCTGTGAGAGTTAATTCGGTCTCACCTATTTGTTCCCTGATAGTTACCTGTGACAATTGTAATCAAGTATTTCCTTTTAAATTAGATCTAACAAAATTTAATATTGTTCATATGAAAGAGGATTTTAATGAACCAGTACGCATTAAAACGTCTAATGGTGAACTAGCATTGAAATTAATTAGAGTAGCAGATAATATTGAGGTTGACGAAAAAGGTGGGGACAATATTATTTTAGCTAAGTGTGCCGCAGCTATAGCCAACGGAAAATCTTTCGAAGAGCGATTATCTTTAGTTGAAGACACTTTAAGTGTAAAAGATGTAAATTTAATAAGAAGTTTTCTTTCTATTTATAGTAGTGGTGTAGATAGACTGAATAAAGCGTTTTGCCCTACCTGCAAGGAGGGGGTAGATTTTTGGTTGCCCTTTCGTTCAGACATCTTATTTGGGATGGGGGACGACAACGAAGAATATTTTAGAAAAGCAATTTTATAGTTGGTATGTGTTACAAGGAACGCCAGAAGTAACCGATAATATGGATTTCAGAGAATTTATCTGGTTTTATGATAGGATGATAAAAGAAAAAAATGATGAACTTAAGAATAAAAATAAAAGATTAAGAAGGTGAAATTACGGGGACAAATTACATGCCTAACGATGAAAATGAAATATCTAAATTAAGGAATGAATTAAAAAAAGCCGCAAAAATAAGAAATGAATTAAAAGAAGTTGCTAAATTGAGATCCGAGATTAAAAAGTATGCAAATATGGAAATTAGATCAGTTAAGACAGAATTGGGATTGAGGAAAAAAGCTATTAAAAATTCTGCTAAACGTTCCGCTGAACTGACATCAGTTGTAGTAGAAAGTGAACAACTTCAAAAGTCGTTAAAGGCTGAAAGGAAGAAGTTACACCTTTTAAAGAAGATTAGTTCTGGTGGGGATGTTTCGAATACTGAAGAACGCGCATTAATGAATATTGCTCGTAGGAATTTGCGTGCTTCTAGAAAGAATCTTCTTTCTGAGGAAAGAATGAGGGAAGGTGATATTAAAGCAGCAAAGGCTGTTTCTGCAGCAGCAGCTAAACAAGTTGTTACTCCCGTATCTGATGCTGGTACAGAAATAATGTCTGTGAAATCAGAAATGCGCGATATTTTTTCCGATATTAGTAGTAAATTATCAAGAACTTTAGATATTGTCCGAGAACAGTATGGTTCTACTGAGAATGCTTATAAAGAAATGGCGCAAGTGAATGCTAGTTTGGTTAAAAGAATTGAAGAACTTCAGACATCTGCTAATGATTTATCTGTTGGCGCAAAAGCTATTTCTGAAAGTAGTGCTGAAGCATTTATTGAAGATTTGGGACAAACTAAAGCACAAACTAAAACATTTGATGAATCTGCTAATAAGAATAAAAAATTAGCAAAACAAGTTGATAACTTGTCAGAATCAGCAAGTAATCATTTAGAAGATTTGGAAGAAAAGACTGGTAAATTGCATAAATTAGGAGATAAAGTTTCTGAGTCTAATCTGGCAGAAGAGATGATGACTGGTTTAGGTAGATCAGTTTTTGGAGATTTGTTTGATATACCTGCTCAAACTATAAAAGCACTCACAGGATCAGGTACTCTTTTAAAAGGCTTTTCCAAAGGAGCAAAATCTTTTTTAAAATTACCTAAGTTTTTATTTTTGTTTGGTGCTAAAACATATTCTAAAGTTAAAGCTATACCGGATAAATTATCTGGTTTAACAGAGGAAACTAAAAAGGGTTTGGGTAAAACTTATAAAGGGATAAAGGCTCTTCCATCCAGTAAAAGTTTCCAATTACTCACAAAAAAGTCACAAGAAGTTTCTGATGATAAGTTGGGTGATGTTGTATCTGAATCAAGTTCAATGGTTCATGGAATAGAAGGTGTAAGAAAGGGAATTGCTTTTCTTGGTAGAAAACTATCTAGTAGTATGCGTGAAGTAGAGCGAGTAACAGAGAGAGGTTTTGGTAATGTAGTAGAAGGTGTTGAAGATGTTACTGATGATCTTAAAAAAATAAAAAAGCAACAGAAGAAGCAATTACAAGGTATTAGAGGTATAGAAGGTGGGGGTGGGATAGGAGGTCTATTTGAAACATGGTTTGTTGGCAGTAAAGCTAAAGGTCTTCTAGGCAAAGCTAAAGGATTATTAGGAAAAGGTAAAGGACTTCTTGGTAAAGGACTTCTTGGTGCAGGTGCACGTGGTGCAGGAGCAGCAGTAAGTGGTGTTGGTGCTGCTGGCGCAAGTTTAGCGTCAATAGCATCTGCAATTGCTCCAGCGCTTGGTGTAGCATTATCTGGCGCAGTTGGTGTTGCAATTGGTACTGCTATAGATAAAATATCTAAAAAGTTTTTAGGTAAAGAAGGTATTGGTGGTTGGCTCTATGAAAAGATACACGGTAAGGAAGAGGCAAAACCAAAAGGTAATATATCAGCAATGACTAATACTTGGAAAAAGAAGTTGTCAGCTGAAGCTTGGGAGGAATATGGATCAGCTATAAAGAAACAAACTATTAATCCTGTAGATCTTTTGGGAAATGGTGCTATAGTTAAAGGTGAAGGTAATAAACTTTGGCTCCCAGATGAGCTACAAAATGAGACAAAAATTAAACCAGTTGTTGCTGAAGAAAAAATAATAGAAAGGATTAATCTTCCGATATCCGAAAGTGTTCCTTCCGTTGCAGCCCCACCTGTTCCTCCTACAACTCAGCCAACACAACCACCTGTAGAGAGAGTAGTTCAACAACAAGTGAGTGGTAGAGAAAGTGTTGAAAGAAGTATAAGAAGTTTTCCTGTACTAGTAGACGATTTAGGTATGGTTATAGCAAACTCTGGTTTATTATAAAGAAAGGGATAAGATGGTACGAATATCCCCAGTTGGGAATAAAGCTAGTAATCCTACAAGGGAAAAAGCTCATGGGTATCTAGTTGGTATAAAACAACTTGAGGCACCTTCTTTGGAAGTAGTTGGTAAAATGAGTGATATACAAATGGAGTTAACAGCAGATTGGGCACCTTTAGTAGACCCAGAAGTTGGGCAGTTTGCTGGTGCCGTAGAATGGGGTCTCAGAAGATTTTTTGATGTTGGTGTTACTACAAGGCACCAATCTACTTCTATTGCACGGTATACAGCATCTCAATATTTAACACTCCCTATACAGTTTCAATTTGTTGCTTATATGGATCCATATACTGATGTTATGCTTCCTTGTAAAAAATTACATCAGATGGTTACAGCTACAAGTGGAATATCATCTGGATCTATGGTTAGACCAATATCTGTTTCAGTAATGATAGGAGGTTTTATTTTTATTAAGCAAGCAGTTATTGGGAGTGTTTCTGTTTCATATTCTAAGGAATTAGTAGTAGGAGAAAGTAATAGACCTTTACCTTCAAAGGCTGACGTAGATATTACAATACAGGCTTCTTATTTGTACCTACAAAAAGATATAGATGCTTTATATCGTATACAGTGAGTGTAAACTATGGGAATACTTGATTATTCGAGAATAGGTAATTACAATATAATTGATGTAGACAAGACAAATGAGTTCGATTTTATAGACCCTGCACTTACTGAATTAGTTAAGAATATTACAAAAATTATTTCGTATTTTACAGTTACTGCTAAGTATGATATGAAATATTGGTTAATTTCCTGGGAAGTCTATGGTACACCGTACCTATGGTGGATTATTACATTATATAATGATGTTCTTGATCCTTTTGAATCAAAAATAGGAGAAACTCTTCTATGTCCTGATATATCTAACATTGATGTTAAGCACTTATATTCTAAATGTACTCCTCCTATTAAACCTGAATATACTATACCTGAAGTTAGTTCTAGTTCCAGTTCTTCTCGTTCGTCTTCTTCTGTTTCTGTGTCTAGTAGTTCTTTGAGTTCTAGTTCTTCTAGTAAATCTAGCTCAAGTGTTTCCTCTTCTAGTTCAGCCAATTCCATTTCTAGTAGTTCAAGTAGTTTAGGACCAGAAGAATTTGTAAAAGCTGAGATAGTTCCGGGCTCTTCTTGGCATTATAAAACATTTTTATACCCTGAAGGAATTAGATCATCGCCTGCTTTTGGTGTTTTAAACCCATTAGATAATAATGAAGTAAGGTCAGTCACATATGATGACTTTACTTTATTTATGGGGAAAAGACACACAACTTGGGGATTTTATACTATTTCTTTAACATACAAAGCAAAAGTTATAGAATGGTTTTATAATGGATCAATGTTTCCTGATTTTGAAGTTAATGCCACTTCAGGAATAAATGGGTTTGATATATGGAAAGATGATGTAGATCCAGATTTATACTATATTGGTATTCTTAATGAGAGCATTAGAAAGCATTATTTGTTTTCTGCTAAGGTAATACATTATGTTGATGGTGATTATGTAGCTAGAGCTAATTTTGTAGAGGAAGAAGATTCAAGGTGTTTAATGGAAGCTGGAAGTTGGGCTGAGTATGAATATCCTGTATTAGTAGGTAATAATTATGTAAAAACTACAGAAGATTTAGAATCTTCTAGAATACGGTGTCTTGGTTACGGAAAAGGTAAAGCTTGGTGGGGTGGGGCACAATATACAGATAAGTTAAATATAACTTATACTAATGATAATAAATTTTGCAGAAATATATGGTTCGATGATTTTATAGCCAAAAAATACAAAAAGTTTGATATAGGCGGATCTGAGAATTATGTTTCTGGGGTAATTAAAACTCATTTTGATAGGGTAAATAATAAGTTACATATAATTGTAAAAAGTAATTTTGTAAGTAAAGTATCAACTCCATCATCATCTACTGAAAGTTGGATTCCCAGATCACCACTTGGATATAATGTAGTACCAAGTTTTAGTTATTTTCAAACAAAGGGATGGGAAACTATACCTAGTCGTGGTTCACGTTGGGTTTTTGGTATTGGTTATTGCGAAATTGGTTCAATACTTCCTCCTTACGAGTGTTTAGCATATTATAATACTACTGTTTCATATGGCACAGATAAAAAATATATTCCTGGTTATGGTAGGTACCCAAGACCTGTTAACTTGCCACTCCGTTATGGTAAAGTTGAATCTATATGGAAACATAATGTTACATGGAATTTAGTATATAGATATTGGCAACAACAAGCAACTAGCGAATATGATATTATATGTGCATATGAGTATGAATACTATCCTGATTATATTTATTACTCTGCAGATATTGATGGGGATATAGTACAAGAAGGTACTTATAATGGAGGTGTAAGAAAAACTGAATGTGGTTATAAAATAAAACTGATGGGAGTAACTGCTGCTAATGGTATTAGACCATTACGCTATTATGAATCCTTTGAATGTTCTACACCTGGTTATCAGGGAGCAGAGTATCATGGATCTGGTAGTAGTCCTGAGTTTCATTATTGTTCAGCTTATGATCATTACGGTGCTGTAAACAATGTTAAGAGTAATACCCTGAAAGAATTTAAAGATTGGCATTTTAATTGTTTAAAAGAGTGCGGTATAGATAACACAGAAATTGGTTACACAAAAGATAGTACCCCTTCAGGTGGTTCTTCTATACATATTGGGCCAACTGTAGATAATTTTTACTATGCAGCAGTTAGGCGTGCAATTTTAGCGGATTTACACCCACCACCTTGTGCTTATTCCTGTGATTGTACTTTTCTTGAAAATGGTAGATGTGTTTGTACTGAAAATTTTGGTGATACAGAATCTACACATTTTTATCAAAAAGCACTTGCTTCTAGTTCTAGTAGATCGAGTACTAGTGTAAGTAGCAGTTCTGAGAGTATTAGTTTAAGTAGTAGTTCTATAAGTAGTTCTAGTTCAAGTAGTCATAGTTCTAGTTCTTTATCTTTCAGCTCTTCCAGCAAATCTTTTAGTTCTTCAAGTAAATCTTTTTCTAGCAGTTCATATAGTTTTAGTTCCAGTTCTTCTAGTTATAGTTCCAGTTCTGCTTCTATCCCAAGTTGGTGGTCTTTAAGTAGTTCATCTAAGAGTTCAAGTTCGAGTTCAAGTTCAATCAGTAGTAGTTCTGTGAGTAAAAGTTCGAGTTCTAAAAGTTCGAGTTCTAAAAGTTCGAGTTCTAAAAGTTCAAGTTCTCAAAGTTCAAGTTCTCAAAGTTTTAGTTCAAGTTCAAGTTCAATCAGTAGCAGTTCTAAAAGTTCAAGTTCTAGAAGTATAAGTTCAAGTTCTAAAAGTTCAAGTTCTAAAAGTTCAAGTTCTAGAAGTATAAGTTCAAGTTCTAGTAGTTCAAGTTCTAATTCAAGTTCTAGTAGTTCAAGTTCTAAAAGTTCAAGTAGTTCGTCTGTTTCTAGTAGTAGTGTCAGTAGTTCATCATTTAGTTCTACCTCTTTTCCTTTGTATTGCGGTGATTTTTACACAAGAATGCGTCAATGTAGAACATCATCTAATGAGGCTGATGCGTGGGATGCGTTTGATGGAATAGGTATATTTCAAGGTAGTTTTTGGTCATGTACTATTGATAATATACCAAACCCAGATGGATCTTGTTGGATGCAATGGGATTTTGGTGTAAATAAGCATATAACTCATATTAGTATGCAACGAAGGGATGAGGTAGATTGCGACTATGGAACCACAAACTTTCCTAAGTATTGTAGAGTTTTAGGTGCACATACAAGTAGTATGGACAACCCCATTGATTTAGGATCATACGAAACAGCAGATATACCTTTTGGTGAGTGGGGTACATGGCACAGGATAGTACAAGCACCATTTAGATTTATTAGAATTGAATTTTATAATTCTTGGATTTCATGTATTAATACATATAGAATTGCTGTTAAGGAAGTATGCTTTAGAGAATCAATAAGTTCTAGTTCAAAAAGTTTTAGTTCTAGTTCATTAAGTTCTAGTTCATTTAGTTCTAGTTCTAGTTCTAGTTCATTAAGTTCTAGTTCAAAAAGTTCTAGTTCAAAAAGTTCTAGTTCAAAAAGTTTTAGTTCTAGTTCATTAAGTTCTAGTTCGTCTAGTTCTAGTTCCTATAGTAAAAGTTCGAGTTCAAGAAGTTTAAGTTCAAGCTCAATAAGTTTTAGTTCAAGTAGTGAAAGTTATAGCAGTTCAAGTTCTAGTTCAAGTTCTTATAGTTCAAGTTCTTCTAGTTCTAGCTCTTTAAGTTTTAGTTCAAGTTCTTACAGTTCTAGCTCATCGAGTTTAAGTTTTAGTAGTTCAAGTTCGAGTAGTTTAAGTTCGAGTAGTTTAAGTTTTTCTTTCAGTTCTTCTAGTCTCAGTTCTTATAGTTTCAGTTCAAGTTCTTCTAGTTCTAGTTCTAGTTCTTCCAGCTTTAGTTCTAGTTCTTCCAGCTTTAGTTCGAGTAGTAAAAGTTCGAGTAGTAAAAGTTCAAGTAGTGAAAGTTCAAGTTCTAGTTCGGCTTCTTGGAGTTCCAGTTCAAAAAGTTCTAGTTCAAAAAGTTCTAGTTCAAAAAGTTCCAGTTCCAGTTCTAGCAGTAAAAGTTCAAGCAGTAAAAGTTCGAGTTCTTCAAGTTTCAGTTTTAGTTCATCTAGTAATAGTTCAAGTTCAAGTAGTTTAAGCTCTTCTTCGAGTTCTTCGAGTTCTAGCTCTTATAGTTCTAGTAGTTCTAGTATAAGTTCTAGTTCTAATTCTAATAGTTCTAGTTCTAGTTCCGAAAGTTCTAGTAGTTTTTCTAATAGTTCAAGTTCCAGTTCGTCTAGTTCTTATTCTAAGAGTTCTAGCAGTTTTTCTAAAAGCTCTAGTTCTAGTTCTAATAGTTCTAGCAGTTTTTCTAAAAGCTCTAGTTCTAGTTCTTCTAGTTCCAGTTCATTGAGTTCAAGTTCTAGCAGTTCTAGTATAAGTTCTAGTTCTGAAAGTTCTAGTTCTAGTTATAGTTATTCTAGTTCAAGTTCTAGTTCGTCTGTTTCTTTTTCTAGTAGTTCTTCATCTTCGTATTCATCATCTAGTTCCAGTTCTTCTTTGAGTAGTTCATCAAGTTCAAGTTTTCAAAGTTTAAGCAGTTCTAGTAAAAGTTTTGAGTCTGTAATGGACACAGGAGATTTGAATTATTGGTCTTTTGGGTCTCCTGTTGATGTTCCTTTTAATAAATATACTAATATTGATACTTATGGTTTATTGTATTGGGGTTTTGGTAAACCTTTAGATTATATGTGGGGTTCTTATAGTTCTTCTAGTAAATCAAGCAGTTCTTCGAGTTGGTCTAGTAACAGTAGTAGTTCATCGAGTTGGTCTAGCAGCAGTAGTAGTTCCTCTAGTAGTTTATCTAGTAGTAGCAGTAGTTCTTATTCATCGTGTCCTTATTGGAGTCCTGATAAGACCTTAGGACAAATTGCCGCTGCTTCTTCCGAGGATGGAGTCTATGTAGCATCGAAAGCTATAGACGATGATGATTTTTCTGAATGGAGATCTACAAGCGATAATAATGAATGGTGGAGAATAGATTTTGGTGTTCCTACATCTATAGGGACTGTAGAGATTCTACCAGGTTGGCATAATTTTAATAGTTGTGTTAAGGATATAACTATCAAAGGGTCTAACGACGCAATAGGATGGACACCACTTGTTAGTGGTCAAATTCCAAATGCTTCTGGTTGGGAAGTATTCCGCTTTGGTATTGCTAGTTATAGATATTTCCAGATTGACGTGGCGAATAAATGGTGGGAATCACAGAGCTGGAATATAAGTATAAGAGAAATTAGAATGCGAAGTTGTTCAAGTTCAAGTTCAAGCTATAGTAGTTCAAGTTCTAGTTACTCAAGCTTAAGCTCTAGTAGTGTAAGTTCTAGCTCCTATTCATCCTGTCCATTCTGGAGCGGTGATAGAACTACGGATGCAGTTGCAACAGCTAGTTCTGGTAGCCATATAGACTGGTCGATAGATGACAATATTTACACACCTTGGATAGCTGCAAGTGGTGTTAATGAGTGGCTCAGGATAGATTTTGGAATCGGAAACGCTTATCCTATAAATATTGTAAGAATATTACCTTATGTAGATGGTGGTTATGCAAGAGTTAAAGATATTCTTATTAAGGGATCTAACGATGCCGTAGGGTGGACTAACCTTATTAGTAGTCGAGTTCCAAATAGTTCAAATTGGACAACTTTTGGCTTTACAAATTCTACTAGTTATAGGTATATTCAGATAGATATATCAAATCAGTGGAATCCAGTGTTAGATAACATATCTATTCTAGAATTGGAGATGCTTGAGTGTTATGAAAGCAGTTCTTCTAGCTCTTTAAGTAAAAGTAATAGTAGTTCAAGTAGCTCCCTAAGTAATTCGAGTTCTAGTAGTAGTTCTGTAAGTAGTTCTTCGAATAGTAGTAGTTCTACGAGTTCCAGTAGTAAATCTTCAAGTAGCAGCTCTCTTAGTTTAAGTAGTAGTTCTAGTAGCATAGGCTCCTCTAGTTCCAGCTCTGTTAGTTCTAGTTCTTGTAGTAGCTCTAGGAGTTCCAGTAGTAGTTCTTTCTCAGAGGAAGCATGTCCTATGGATTGCGGTTGTGATTGTGCAGAGGAATGCGGTTGTGAGTGTCCAGAAGAGTGCGGTTGTGAGTGTCCCGAAGAGTGCGGTTGTGAGTGTCCCGAAGAGTGCGGTTGTGAGTGCCCAGAAGAGTGCGGTTGTGAATGTCCAGAAGAGATTTGGTGTGAATGTCCCGAAGAATCTTGTGGATGTGAATGCCCTGAAGAGAATTGTGGCCCAGAGGAATAGTGAAAAATATAAAATAAAGAGGGAAATGCTTGCTATGAAATTAGGTTCTGTAGATTTAGAGATTACACTAAGATGCAATTTGAAATGTCCTTATTGTTATTTACATCTCGATGGTACTAAAATAAGAGATATGTCCGATCGTACAATGCAGGCATGTATAGAGCTACTTAAAAAATATCCGAAGAATGGCGATTATCCGCAGAGGATTACATTTTATGGAGGAGAACCTCTTTTAAAGTTTGATCTTATGAAGCGGTTTGTGTCTATGGCGGATGAAGCAAAATTGAATCTCAGATATACTGTAATGTCTAACGGAACCATAGTGACTCCTGAGATTGTAGAATTTTCAAAGAAGAGGAAGATGTACATACAGCGTAGTATTGATGGTTGTCCAAAAGTTATGGAAAAACTTAGACCTGGTGCCCTTTCTCTTTATGAGAAAGGGACAGAGTTGATAAAGGATACAAATAAAGGGACTAGGAGGATGACAATTACTCCCGATACTGCCAAAGATTTATTTGAAGGAATTTTATACCTGTGGGAAAGTGGTTTCAGAAGAGGTTTCTCTCCCCAACCTAATTATGAGGTTGATTGGGAGGAATCGCAGAAGCAAGATTTGATTAATAATATGCGGAAGATGGCAGACTTCTATGTTAAACAATTTAAAGATGGAAATCCTTTTTATTGGTACCAAGTATCTAGAGAAGCTGCTTGTAGATTTTCTAACTATGTAACTCAGACTGGGTGTGGCGCGGGAAAGCAATTATATTCTCTATCAGTAGACGGATATATTTTCCTATGTCATAGGTTTACTGGAGAAGATATCAATGGGCAATTTTGTTATGGGCATATTGAGGATGTCCTTGAAGGAAAAGAAATTAAAGGTTTTGGTAATGATGTGATATCTGCTATTAAACGCGGAAGAAAGTGGAATGAGGAATGTCATTCTTGTATAGCTCAATATGGCTGCGAAAAAGGGTGCTTACATTCAAATTATAAAGGTACTGGGAATCTTCTTAAGCCACCCGAGCTGTATTGCAGAGTTAAAAAAGAAGCTTCAAAGATAGTTACTTATATAGATTATGAGTTAAGAAATATAGATTCAGAGTGGTGGACCAAGAGAAATTTTCGTAGGGAAGCGAAAGCATACCTGGAAAAGAAGAAGAAATTAAACCAATAGTTATAACAATAATTGAATGAAGGAAGTTCTAGGTATTCCATAGGTATTATTACAAAAGTTGTTTGGTTAGATTGTATTGTTCTATTGATCACTATGGCGAAGAACCAATCTCCTAATTAGCCATCAACTTGGTTTAAAGAAGATGGTAACAAGAAGTTTAGAAATTTTGATTGAATCCAATTAGTATAAGGAGATAATATGAAACAAACAGTACAAGAATTAGAAGCTTTAGGTGAATTTACATTAGCTAGAGAGACAAAAAGAGTGTTGGGGCAAAATAGTTCTAAAGGACTTGACGTCTTAATTAAAACTGTAGCACAACAGTTAAGTGAGTTGGGGGCAGGGGTCCCACAAAGATCCATTGAATTGGAGTTAAAGCGTAGTCGACGTCTTAATAAGATGTTGGACAGTTTGTTTACCATATTTCTCGTTCCGCGCAAGAAATAGAAAACTTAGCGTTGATGGGGAGGAATACTCAATAAGTATTATTACAAAAGTAGTCACATAATTTTACTTTAATGGAGAAGATATGGCAGATTTGTTTAGGTATGTTGTCACTGATAAACTAGCAATCGAACTTGGACGTATTTTAGAGGGGAAGATCAAAGATGGGAATTATATAAATTCCATAGTTAAAAAGTTGACTAATAAGAATTTAAAGGTTGTTAAATTTCTTGATAGAGGTAGCTTTGGTGCTGCTTATTTACTTTCGGATGGTGCAGTTTTGAAAGCAACATTTGATTCCAGTGAAGCTAAAGCTTGTGCTACTGTAGTAGGCAAGAAAAATAAGTATATAGTTGATATTTATGCTGTTGGGAAAGTAAACAAGAAAGCAGACTTTATGGGTTTAAAAAGTATATGGTTTATTCATAGAGAATTTATTAGTAGAGATTTTACTTTAGTTCAGAAAAAGATTGCAAGGTTACTTACCAAGTTTCAAAATTCTTATGATTTAAATGGCGAGAGAACTTTGTTGGGTAAAAAAGGTATAGAGGAGATGACAAAATTCTGGTGTACAAAAGGAAGAACTCCTTCGGAAAAAAATGTTTGTAGAGAAACTGTTGTAGTCTTAGCGAGGATTATTAAAGAAATGAAGGATAAGGGTATAAGAGGTTATAAGGATTTTCATATAGGTAATCTTGGTGTTAAAAATGGTAATCTTTGTGTATTTGATTTAGGCTTTGAAGCAAAATCTCGCGGAGGCAAAATAAAAAAAATTCAAGCAAACGGGAAAATAATTAAGAAAATTATATCTGAGTTAAAAGATAAAGGAGAATTTACTCTAGCAAAAAATTTAGAAATTGTGTAATTGAAGATGATGGCCTCGTTGCTTCTTGACGAAATACGAGGAATCGATACAGTTGGTTTATATACGGTACGCACTATTGTTAGTAGGTTACTTAAGTAAGAATCAAAAAAGAAGCTTTTAAAAGAGGGAGAGAAGTAGGTGGCTACTGAATATCAAATAGATTACGAAAACGGCAACAACGGAAATGATGGAAGTAATTGGGCTAATGCTTGGCGTGATTGGAATGGAATAGTTGGAGTTGTTCCTGGGGATGTAGTTAGAATAGCAAAAACACCTGATCCTGTAAATATAGGAGATGTAGATTGGGCTAAAGACTCTGATACGTTGACGTTACATTCAGTATTAACAAAAAATATAGATGATTGTGAACTATCGTGGCTACCAGGAGTTAATGCTTCACAGGCTGATAATACTACTAGATATACTGAAGGATCCGTATGTCAACGTTTTTATATGTCTGATGGTCTTACTGGTATATTTGGTTTTGATACATTTTCTTCAAAAAATTTGTCTTCTTTTACAAAGATCAGTTTTAGTATTAGTACTAACAGAATCTTAGACGCGAATACTATATCTGTTAAACTGTATTCTGATTCTAATAGGGCCAATCTTGTTCATACTTTTTTATTAGACTTCAAACTACCATCAGATTTTGTTTCTCAAGTAACTATTGATAATGGATCTGCTTTGAATAATAATATCGAAGCGATAGAAATAGTTGCAGAATCCCCACTTCCGGGAGCAACATATATTTATGTTGATAATTTTATAGCATGCAATGATCTTTCGTTGACAAGTGTTATAAAGAAGACTGGTGATAATGCTTGGTGGCCTATTCGTTCTATTAATAGTAAAACTATAGTGTTAGGAAAACTAAATTCTTATTCAACCTTCAATTTAGTAGATTATACAGGTAGTACAGAAACTGCGGACACATACATTAGAAATGCTGTAATGATACCAGATTTGGTGCAAAATACTGATGACAATTTTATGACAGTAGATTTCGACGGAACATCCGGAAATCTTATAACTATTTCTGGTGGTTGGAATACTTCTTCAGACGTTCAGGATGGTGAATCATGGGTAGATATGTTTGGGAAATATGGTGATTCTAAGGTACAAGGAGACTATAATAAATTAGAGAAGTGTGGTTTTTTAAGAGGGTATCACTTTGTTATTAGTGGGAATAATTGCGAATTAGGCGATATTAACTCTTCAAAACAATTTTATGGTTTGAATTTAACTGGTAATAATTGTACATGTAGTGGTGATATATGTATTGTTGCCAGTCAAGTTTATGGGGTTTCTTCAAATTCTAAAGGTCACATAGGAATTGGTAGCATCTTTTTGTATAGAAGTAATACTACAGGTTTGGGTAGTGAAAGTAGTTGGGGTAATATATATTGTTATGGTTCTTCGATTCAATTAAAATCACATAATTATGTTAATTATATGTACATAGAAAATAGTTCTGGTAATGGTTTGTACCTTTATCAGATAAATAGTATTATTATCAATAATTTAATTTCATTTTCTAATACAAATAAAGGTTTGTACATACAATCTTGTACAAATATAACAATTAGGCAACTAAATTGTTATGATAATGGTAGTGATGGTATTCAGGTACAACATGCACAAAGATGTTATTTTAAAAATGTTATTTCACATAATAATACAGGTTACGGACTTCATGGGTATGAAAGTAATCTAATTTATGCTAATAGTATAGTAACATATGGAAATTCATTGGGTGGTATTCGTTCTGATGAATCTGAAATTTATCTTGAATGGAATACTCATGCAGAAGTAATTAAATATAGTATTTTTACACGAAGTGATAGTATGTATACAAATCAGGGTATTTTCTTTAGTCATAAAGACCAAATAAAGGATGTGCACGAAGATACATTACCTATTATCGGCACTATTACTTCGGATAATGTTATTTTTTATAATGAAGCACCGTCTTGGAAAATTGAAATTGTTAATGAAGGAAGATTAGAGATATTAAAATTCCGTATTCCTGTACAAGATTCTGTACGTAGGATTATAAGAGTACAAACTCGTTGGGATTCTGTATCTGTCCCTACATTAAAGCCAAAAATAATTTTAACTGGTTGTGGTTTAAATGAAGAGGCTATTAATACTTCAGCAACTGCAACATGGGAACAATTGGTGGTGCAAGGTGTTCCTCTGAGAGATGGGATAGCATATCTTACTGTAGCTTTTCATAGGGCTTATAATACATCTACGTCAGTTTATATAGATGATATAACATGGAGTACTCCTAGCAGTTCTTCAAGTTCACGTTCCAGTAGTTCAGTTTCGGTAAGTTCTAGTTCTTCAAGTTCGAGTTCTACCAGTATAAGTTCTAGTTCTTCATGTTCGAGTTCTTCTAGTTTTTCGAGTTCTAGCAGTTTATCTACATCTCTTAGTTCTAGCTCTTCAAGTTTTAGTTATTCTAGTTCATCTAAGTCTAGTTCTTCTTCAAGTAGTTATGCTATTTGCCCTTCCGGTTGGTCAGCAGATAAGTGTGTTGGTGGGACCCCCACTGCTCTTTCTGAACGATCAGTTGATTATAATGCAGCTAAAGCTTTTGATGATAATAATACTACTCTTTGGCAAAGTACCTATGATAATACTCAATGGTTGCAATATCATTTTATCTCTAGTGTAGCTATCGAAAACTTGAGAATAAGATCATGGAGTTCTGTCGCTGATAAAATGCCTTCTACTTTTATTCTATATGCTTCTAATCTTGGGTTATTTACAGGAGAAGAAGTAACATTGTTAACTGTTTCTGGTATTACATGGACTACTGATGAGTGGAAAGAGTGGGCATTTACGAATGGTGTTAACTATAGCTACTACCGTATCACTATGACAGATAAAGAAGGGCCTTTTGGCGAAGATTATGAATATGTTATTTGTGAAGTAGAAATGAAAGAGTGTACTTAGTTAGGGGAAAATTATGAGTCCGACAAATGTTAGATCTGGAGCTACTTTACAGTCTATATTCCCTTCATTGAAAGCAACTTTAATTAATAAATCTGGTGTAAGCTATGATTGGCCTTTAATTGGTGGTGGGTTATTGAATAGATTTGTAATGATAGAATCTACAAATATGTTTTTACCTTCTTTAGAATTGACCGTTCTAGATAGGGAAAATCAGCTTATTGGTGCTTTTACAATAACCAGTTCTGATAAACTGGTTATTGATATAAGTTACGCATCTGATGATACTGAAACTTATGAATTTGAGCTATATTCGATTAGGGAATCAGAATTAAGAAGTTTAATAGATATAGGTTCAACCGAAGTTACAATGACTTTTTGGCCATCTGGTTGGAGAGATCTTTTTCAAGGTTCTAAAGTAAGAGGATTTAGTAAAATGTCTGCTTCTTCTGTGGCGAGTGATATTGTAGCTGCTGAAGAGAAGGAGATAGAACTTTCGTCAGAAAAAAGAAATTATATACAAGCACAATGGACTGATGCGCAATTTTTAAGGCATCTTGCTACTTATGCTATGAGCAGAGAAAGTGCGGGATATTGGTATTTTTTTGATAGGTATAATAAATTCTTTTTTTGTACTCCTATATATTTGATGCGTAAACCTTTACAACAAGAAACTCATAAGTTTGAATTTGTTAATGTTCCTGAAGAACTGGAGAAAGAAGATAGGGAGTATAAACCTATTTTTGCTTGGAGGATGTTGTCTAATTATCAGACAATGCTTCTTCAGTCTGGTTATGGCACGAAAGTAAAATGGTTTGATTATGATGTAAAGTCCTACAAGGAAAAAACAATATTATATACAGATACTAATTTCCCGTCTCTTGGGAAATGGGTTTTTATAACAAAAGATGAAATAACTATAGACCGTATTAGATCATCTATGATAGGGAATACATCAACTGATACATACTATGATGAACCATACAGAGTTGCTACTTTGAAAATGAGCAACACAATTTATTCCCTTTTTACACTTGAAGTTATTGTTTTAACAAGTAAATATATAAGATTAGGTGATAAGGTATTGGTACATATACCAGAAGGAGGTAGTAAAGGATCAACTGCTTTGATAGAATGTATATCAGGTGAATGGCTTGTATCAAAAATTAGTATTATGATGGATGTAAAACAAAGAACATTATTCTCTAAATTAGTCTTAATAAGATCTTCTATAAATAAGACTGGGGACTTGGGGATTGAAAAGGAATTAGTTTCTGCTCCTGGTGGGCAAATATAAAATATAGGATTTAATTATCGGGAGAAAAATTATTATGTTACAAGATAAAAGTAAGCAAAATAAAACTTCCAGTTCAAGTTCAAGTGTATCTCTTAGTCTTGGAACATTCGAATCACAACAGTTGGATGATTTTCTTATTAGAAATGTAGTAGGTGATAGTCCTGAAATCCCTGAAGGTTTGCTTTATCAGGGTAGTGAAAGCAGGAAGCATGAATGTTCTGCTTCATCTGAATATAGTTGGAGGTATGAGGCAGTAGAAGCTTTTAATGGAATAATAGGTAGTACTGGTGATTGTTGGATTTGTTCTGATTCAAATGTACCTAATCCTAATGGTTCTTGTTACATACAATTTAATTTTGATGAAAGCAAGAAAATACTTGCATTTCAGATGTGCAGACGGGGTGACTCTAATTGTGAAAACTTCCCCAAGGAAATGAGATTACTCGGCAGTCAAAATGGAAAATTTGAAGGTGAAGAAGTTGTACTTGGGATTTTCCAAAATAGTGATGTTACTTATGGCGATTGGTCCATCTGGCAAAATATTCAAAACAATATATGGTGCATCAGTTTAAGAATAGAAATACATTCTATGTGGGAAAGTAGTACAGATTTTGGTTGGGTAGCCGTCAGTGAAGTACAATTTATAATTTCTGAAGAGAGTAGTTTTAGTTCTAGCTCATCAACTTCAAAAAGTTCTAGTAGTTCGTTTCGTAGTTCCAGTTCAAAGAGCTCTAGTAGCTCATTCAGCTTCAGTATCTCTTCTTCTAGCTCTTCGATCTCAAAGAGCTCTAGTAGCTCATTCAGCTTCAGTATCTCTTCTTCTAGCTCTTCGATCTCAAAGAGCTCTAGTAGCTCATTCAGCTTCAGTATTTCTTCTTCTAGCTCTTCGATCTCAAAGAGCTCTAGCAGTTCATCTAGTTTTAGTGTTTCTATTTCCTCTAGTTCTAGTTCGTGGGCTCGTGACGTAGGTGCTGATTATCATGCTTTTACAAAAGATTTTGTGAATGATTATTTTCTTACACAGTATCATATAGAAGGGGTAAGAAGTACAGTTATTTCACAAATGCAGCAGATGGTAGCTCAAGGGGCGACTCTTGCTTCAACAAGAATATGGTTAGTAAGTCCGCCTGGGGTACAGCAGGAAAATTGGAGATATCATTTTCCGCCAAGCGCTCAAGAAATAGATAATGTAAGACAGTATGTACTTGACGCCCAATCTATAGGGTTAAGACTATATTTAGGACTATGCTGGCTTGGTTGTGCCAACTTTAGTACTGGTTCGCCTGATACAACTATTGGTGATTGCGGCTATACTGCTGGAGAGTTTCTAGACAAATCACATTTTTCTATTGAATCAATCCTCAATGCTGTAAAAGATATTAAATTCTTAGATGGAAAACCAGTCGTTGAACGGTTTTATTTAGTGCCTGAAGTTTTGGCAGCTGCGAATGATTTTGATGGCGCTGTTCCATTTGAAAAGAAAAATATACGATGGTTTTTAAGTCAACTGTGGCAATGGTTCTATAATATTGTAAACGTGACAGGTATAATTCCCACCTTATATTTTATTCATGATTCTCAAGAGAGTCATATACTTAATGACAGTTATGTAGATGCTAACTATCCCGCTCTTAATGGTCATCCTAGTATGTTTTGGATGTACAGGTCTCTCAAATTTCTTAAAGATAATGTATTGCCTATACCAGATAGAATAGACTTCTCCTCATATCATAGATTAGAAAATCCTGGGACTAAGTATATTGATACGGTTTCAAGAGTGATCGCTGATTATAAAGCTGTGATTCCAGATTTATTAGGGGTGGCTTTGAAGCCTCTACAAATTGCCGAAACTTTCTATTTCGGAAGTCAGCTTTCTGCTTTTTACAATTACTATACTGATCCAGATTTTGAAGGGGTTACTTTCTGGACTACACCTTTTCATACTGGTGAATCAACAATTGAACCTCCATTTAACTTTACACCACTATTAGGTTCTCTTAGTTCTAGTAGCTACAGTAGTTCTAGTAAGAGTTCAACTAGTGCCGTAAGTACAAGTAGTTCAAGTAAGAGTAATGTTTCCTCCTCATCGTCTTCATCTGTTTCTGAAGGCCATACTTTATTTTTAAATACATGTCAATCTAGAAAGATAATCAAAACTCAAAGTACTGGACCTGATTCAGAAAGTTATTCATGTCAAGGATTACCAAGTGTTAAAATTGAACCTACTCATGTTTGCGATCTTACTGTAGAACATAATTACCAAGATAATGCCTTTTTTAGCACTGGTTACTATTCAAGAGTATTCCAAAACCAGCAGCACAGAATGTTAAATCGTACAAGTGGCTTCCTTCATGATTTATATGCTATAGGGCCATCCTTTGACAATGCTTCGCTAAGATGTTTTGCTGTACTTGCAAATAATAATCCTGGAACTGGTATTGACGATCATTGTGATATGGATGTTATAACATACTCATGTAAAATTATCGGCACTAATAAAGCATCTTATTTTAATTTTGCAGAAGGTCAGATAACTGTGCAAGAAAGTGCTGGCGGCGGATCTTCTGGTTATGGTCAACATAAGATTTTAGTTCATAATTCAGCTTATACGAATTGGGTTCATCATGGAATGGTTATGACTGTTTTGAGGGATGATCCAAAATTAAATTACCATCTTTTTAGAGCAAAAAGTGGTTTATTGTTTAGGGGAAAATGGGAAAGCCTTTTATCTGTAGAAAAAGTTGATTCATGTTTTGGTGATGGTTATGTTTATGCACCAAAAACAGATATATCTTTTTCTGCTATAGATTTATCTGGTGCTCAATGGGGAAATGAAGCTAGTGCTATTAGGTTAGATGATTATGGCCCAGGTTCCAAAATATCTTGGGAGAATGGTGCTACATTAGAACATGATACTAATGGATTAAATATTAAGAATAGTGATTCACTTAGTTTTGGCATTACTCCTACAAGCATTAAAATCCCTACAAATCATAAATTTATTCTTGATGGGGATGCTAGTGAAAATACATATATGGTTTATAATGGTTCATACGTGTTATTATATGTAAATGGGATTGAAAAAGCAGCTTGGTAATTTAAAAAAGGGTTTTATTATGATATCTACTAAAAAACTTGCAAAATTAATAGCAAAGAAATATAATTTACCTCTTACTGAAAGTATGCAGGTATCAAAAATATTAGTAGTTGACTGGAGAGAAGACTTGAAGACTAAAAAACATTCTGATGTATTATCTTGTATTGAAACTGAAGGTTTTATTTGGCCTACATATAAAAATAAAAGTAAGAGGAAGAGAATTACTGCAAGAAAAGAAACAATAAGAGAACTTAAAAAAATAGGTGAAGATAAAATTATCGATTTCTCTTATGAGAGAGTATCAGGGATTGTAATGAAATGTAAGAATTGTGATTTAAAACCCGGACGACCTTGGTGTGTTTATAAACCAAAGAATCCCAGTTCATCTAAACTAATGAAAGTGCAACCAAAAGGTTTCCCTAAAACTTATACTACCAAAAAAGATGCTGATTATGGTGTCAAAATGATGAAAACTTTTGGTTCAGCTATTAGTTCTAATGATATATATAATATATCAACCCTTTTAGTTGTTTTATTAGGAAAACTTGGTGGTAAAACAAGAATACCTATTTCAGAAGTAATGTTAGCGAAAAGTGGCAACCGTAAATTAGCAATTAAAAAAGATGGTACAGATTTGATTGTAACTTTAGTAAAAGGTAAAGGTCTTCCAGATTTTCAAGATACTGTATAGTTTTTGGAGAGTGAGGTTATGAGTTTTAATCCGTTAGAACATATGAAGGTATTGACAGAGGAAGTAAGAGGATTTTTTCGTGGAGTAGTCAGGGACGCAGATGATCCTAAAAAACTTGGTCGTGTTAGAGTAGAAGTTCTCCCTGTTATGAAGGGTATAGATATTGAGTATCTTCCATGGGCCGAAAAGGCTATGTCTTTTATCCCACCTGTTAATAGTTTAGTATGGGTATTTTTTGAACAGCTAGAAATATATAAACCAGTATACTTTGCTGTTGCTGCACCTGTTCTTATTGAAGAGGACTTAGCCCCTATTGCAGAAGGAAGAGGATACCCTTTAGTTGTTGGTTATGAGGCAGGTAAAACGTATCAGGATATGGTTGCTATGCAAAAGGAATCGGTTGCTGTTTCTGAATCATTAAATGCAAATAAGGTTACAGAAAACGAACCAGACGTTTCAGGTGACCATACTTATCCGCAGAGTAAAATACATAGATTTACGAGTGGGGTTATTATAGAAGTACTTGACAAATCTGGTGGTGCCGTAATTAATGTATACCACCCAAGTGGGAGTTTCATTGAAATTAGTAATGAGAAAATACATGTTCGTAGTTCCGGTGAAACATACTTGTATTCTGATAAACCTATAAAGGTACATTCAACAGGGCAAATTACTATTAATAGTATAGATAATGTACATATTAATCCAGTGGAGCTGGTGGAGTAGTCATGAAAACTTTTATCGCTCTATATGATATACAATCTTTTATACAAGAAAAAGCTGAAAAGGTAGTAAGTATCACAAAGGGTGCTAGATTAAGTGAAATATACTCTGATATAAGCCAAAGTTTATCTGAAGATGTAGACAAAGATTTAAAAATTTTGTTTAATGTTTCTTCTGTTGAGGCTTCTATAGAAAATATTATTGGGACTTCAAAAGGTGAACGAGTTATGCTCCCAACTTTTGCTTCTAATCTAGAGTATTATCTTTTCGAGCCTGTAGCTGATGTTACTGAATTTTCTATAAGAAATGATATTATAAGTTCTATACTTGAATGGGATCCCAGGGTTATCGTAAAATCTTTAAAGGTAACAGGTGATACAGATAATAACACATATATAATAACATTAATGTACGAAATAGCAGGGCTTGGGCTTGTCAGTGAATTAAGCAGGACATTATCTTTAGAATAAGAGGTGTACTTTGAAAGCTATAAAAAGGCTTACAAGTATTCCCCCAATGAAGAAAAAGGGAGAAGAACTTGAACTATTAAAAGTTGATACAGGTAATTGGTCTATTCCTTATACATCTGGAGGACCATATGTGGTTATACATAGTGATAAAATTGTTGGTAATACAGGTGGAGCAACTGCTTATGTTAGTGAAATAGTAACTGAATCTGGATCGTGGGCTACTGGTACTGCTGCTGGGTATTTTTTATGCCATTCAATTGTAGGTAGTTTTGAATCAGAGAATTTGAATGTTGGAGCAAATCTTAATGTAGCGACTACAACAGGGATTATCACTCCACCTGAAGAGCTTACAGATTTTATTAATAGATTGATGGTATGGCTTCCTGAGAAGTATAAGGCTGAACCAAATGTTGTAGACTATGTAGAAGCTGTTTTTAATTTATTTGCAGAAATAAACAATAATATAGGTAACTTTGCTAAGTTATATTCACCTACAGATTTAGAAGAGGGTTCAGAGTTTGAAAGGCTTGAATCTTTGTTTAATTTAATTTCAAACCCTTCTGCTTTAAGGAATGAACGAGTTTATGGGTTACTTCACGCTTCTGATTTCATAAAAATTAAAGGTTTGTTGCAATCTGTAAATTACTATATGTACAAAAGGCGTTTAAGCAACCAAGATTTTACAGTAGACATCAGATATTTGTGGACAGGCCCTGTGGGTGAAACTGGTGACTATACTACATTTATTCCAGAAGATATTGGTAAAATAAGAAGGGAAGCAGGACTTGCTTATTACCCTAGCCCACATTTTGATATGTCCGTTCACCCTATTCCAGGAGGACCACCTGTTGAGCTTTCCAATGCTGATAAACAAGAATTAAGAATTTTAATAAATAGAGTAAGGCCAATAGAAACAGTATATGGTGAAGCTTATGTAGAAAAAATAGGAATACTTCCATCAATTATTGTACTGCCGACTACAGCACATTCAACTGTACTTGCATCTTGTATTGTTCTAAGTTGCTCCCCTGTTGGAATTAGACCTGTTATCTTATTGTTAACAAAAGGTACATCATTAATAATAACAGATAATATTACGTTACTTTGTGGGTAACTAAAAAGGTGGGTTAAAAATGTATGGATTTAAAAATATAGTATTGAAGTTGATAGATTGTGGTGAATTTATTATTGCGGAAGAGTTAGTTAAAGTTTGTAGTGCTACAAAAGAATTGGAGTACTTAGAGGATTTAATTAAAAAACATTCTTTAAAATTTTTATTGAGTAGAATTGAGGAAATTTGCCGCTACAATTCTGGTCATTTACGGTCAGTATGGCATGACGAATCTTATGCAAAAAGTTGGGATAGAGACGCAGATATATTGTCAGGGATTATTGCTAAAATTAAGAATTAGATATAGTAATGTGTTTATAAGTATAAAAGTTTTTAATTATTATTAATATTAATTTATGGAGGGCAGTATTATGAAAAGATTAAGATTGTATTCGAAGCTGATTTACCCAAGAGGTACAGGAGTAGTAGAAGGGCAGGAACAGAAACCAGTAAAAGCCACTTCAGTAGATCTATTAAAATTTTCATTAGAAGGAAATCTTTCTAATATAAAGGGGATAGAACGATTAACTATTGCAACTAAGATAATTTCAAAATTGAATCTTATTGAGCGTAGTGTAGTTGAGGTTGAAAAAGGTTGTTATGTTGATTTAGAAGATGCAGAATTCGATCTTTTAAGAGAGTCTGTAAATTCGGCTGAGTTTCCTCCAATAGTTTTACATTTTCCAGAGTTGTTAACTTCAATTGTAGAAGCTAGTAGCGATTTAGGAATGGGGTTGTCAATGGTACCCCCTCACGATGGCGGTTGTCTTAATCCTATTGGTGCACATAAAATATAAAGAGGAGGTATTTTAAGATGGCAAGAGCACATTTCTTCAGGTATGTATTAGACGAAGATGGTAATGTTATTAGTGATGCAACTGTTAGTATATATTTAGCAGGTACAATTACTCCTGCTACTATATATCAATCTGAAGGTGCAGCTTCTCATGTATATTCAGTCCTTTCTGCTTCTGATGGATCTTTTGAATTTTGGGTAGATAGTAGTGATTATGATCCAATGACACAAGAATTTAAGATTGTTGCTGTTAAATCTGGATTGGTCTCTAAAACTTTTGATTATGTTAATGTTTTTCCATGTTTTCCGCATACACATAGTGGTGGTGGTGGTGATATAGCGACCGAAACAATGTCTACTTTTGTTTCAGACTATGTGCCTTTTGGTGCTCCTTGGGTAGATATTATGTGTATGACAGGTAATCATGTAATAGCTACATGGTCTCAAGGGGCCGAAGCTAAGCCTGTTAATACTGTATTTTTAGGTGTATCTGACATACAACAAAATAGTGGATCAGGAGGTGAGATATATTCTGTCTTTTTTGCAGACTCCGTGATTACTGGGTCTACGGCAGGGATAATATCTCCATGGTATTCTGCTACAGTATTTGAAAGTAGTGGTAACTTTTCTTTTGTTCCAATAGAATACGTTGCTTTAAGAGGATCTGGTAAGTATTCATATACTTCTGATTACTTAAATGTTGATGTTTTTACATGTGGTGCTGGTTCTTCCGGTAACTTTGGAAGACGTGTAATTTCAGTAGCTGATTCTGTTACTGATTATTTTCAGCACGGAATGTTTATGTACGTTGCAGCAACGATAAGAAGTTGGCCTGATACTTCTTTACCTTCTAATCCCGCAGGTAATTTTAGGGCTGAAGAAGCATATTTTATGTCAGGTAAATTTAGAAGAGGGTTTGCATTAGGTATAGATAATAACCCAATAGCCGGTTCATGGTACGCTAAAGCTGAAATATCTGTAGCTGGTATGGATCTTATGGATGCTTTATATGAGGCAGGTTCTGTTGGTATGGCTTTAACTCAAAGTGGCGACGGAAGCCGAATTTCATGGGGAACTAAAGCTGGTGGTGTTATTGCACAAAAAGTATGGTTATATTCAGATGGCACTCACCTGTATGCACAAAGGTTAGGTGGTTCACCTCAACAATTAGACTAATAGGAGAATATCATGCTTGTAAAGAAGTATGATTATGATTATACAGTAGAAAGGTTAGTTCAAATAATACGTGATCGCGGGACATGGAAAGACATGTACGAAAGTAGTACAGGAAAAATGCTTATTGAATTAGTAGCTTATGCTGTAGATAATTTAGGTTATTATATGGAACGCAGAGTACAGGAACTCTACCTCAGTACATGCAGATTAGAATCCTCTACTTATCATTTAGCATCTTTACTTGGATATCTCCCAATTCGTAAATATTGTGCTATAGGTACTATAGATATTGTATTAAAAAATGCTCGTGCTGTTGATGTAGTAATAGAAAAAGGCTTTTCTTTTACTATTAAAAAACTTCCATATGTAATAATGGAATCTGGAACAATTACTTCAGGAACTACCAAAGTATCACTAAAAGCAATGCAAGGGGAATTACGAATAGAAGAATTTCTATTAAAAACAACTAAAGAGGTTGATTATGTGGATATAGATGCTAGTTATAATTCAATTAGTGAAAACTATTTAATTGTTTCTATACCACCAGGATCTTCTTTTGATGGTTTATTATACAATTACAATTATAGTACAATACCAAGACCTACATGGAGATCAGAAAGGTACTATTCTATACATTATTATTTTGATAAGTTACGAATAGACTTTGGTACAGATGGGTTTGGTAGAAACCCATCTGAGGATATAATTGTAGATGATAAACCAATGGAAGTTGAATATGTTATAACTGATGGGGAATTAGGTAATATTAAAAATGAGGTATCTGGAGTACATTTTGATGATCGTATATATGATAATGGTTCACCAAAAGATGAAGTTAAAATAGAACAGTATGAAATTATAGTTCCTTTTATGTCAGGGGCAATAGACCAGGAAACAATAGATAATGTTAAACTCTATGCACCTCGATTATATTCTACTGGTAAAAGGGCTGTAACTAGAGAGGATTATAGATATTGGTTAGAAAGACATCCTATTATAACAAGAGCAAATGCGTGGGGTGAACAAGAATTTATTGAATCTGGAGGTAATAGTAAAGAATCACCAGCAGATATAAGAAATTCTGCTTGTTATACAGCAGTTAAGTTGGGGGAAGAGGAAGAGTATACAATAATTGAGGTTTCTCTTCATAGCAGACATTTTGTTATTAACGGTGTTGATTTACCTATTTATCCAGGAGATAATTTTGTAGTTGGTGGATCTACAGGAAATGATGGTGAATACATAATATCCTGTTTGGAGGATTCGGTAGAAGAAGATATTGCTCAAAATAAAACAACTTTATTTGTTACAAAATCAATACTAGATTCAACCGCTGATGGTTTTATAAAGCATTCAGCTAAACTTCAAGCTCTTTCAGAGCCTGAAAGGGATACAATTGAAGAATACATATATGATTATATGACACTTACTGTGTTTCTCAAGTACTACAAACCAATAATTTATTATATAGATTTAGATATATATGTTAGTACAGATGGGTATTATACACTTTCAGCTATTGGAGAGGAAATTAAAACTTCTCTATTAACTAAATTTCCTGCAGGTTATTATACTTTTGAGCAATCTATTTTTAAATATGAATTTTTGAAAGTAGTGACAGAACATGCAGGTGTAGCGGGCAGCTACTTAAATTGGTTTATAAAATGTGAAGAGATAGAAGACGATTATTATAGAATAATTGGTCCATTTCCTTCGCCTTCTGCTGTAGCTTGTTCACGAGCAGATTATTTTAATAGGTATATTGGTATTTTTGCCCTAAGGAATGTAAATATTTACCCAGAAGGCTACGAAAAACCAGTTTATATTATTACTTAGAGGGATACAATGGCAATAAATTATGATTTGATTAAGTTTTATCAGTGTGCTCATTGGATTAATGATAATAGTCATGGCGGTGGGATTTCCGGAGTTGAAATATTTACAAAAAAAGATGAGAATATTTTTGAAAAAGTTACTGACTTTTCGAGAAGAATTGGTGCTATTGACTATAAAAAAGTATTTATTAAGAATGAAAATGCAGAGATATGGCAAGATGTAGTTGGTTGGTTGATATCCGATACTATTGCCCCTAATGATAATATTTCTATTTCAGGGGCTGGGACCGAAAGCAGATTAGGAATTCCTGCTCCATTAAGTGGGATAAGTAAAATTGAAGGTGAGTTTGTTATTGGTGATACCTCTACAAATTTTTTAAAAGAAGTAGGGATTGGTGAAAAAGTATATAATGGAACAAATGATACTAATTCATCTGCTATTGAGATTATATCAATTCAGCACAAAGTTTTAACACTTGCTTCTGAATATATGGGATCTGTTGGTGTTGATAAAAAAATATATGTTACACCAGCAAAAGACTTTCTTTTTAAAGCACCATTAACTAATGATGATGATAAGCGATTGTGTTATGGCGATATAGCAATTAATGATTATGTTGGTATATGGCTAAAACGTACTGTTTTAGCAGCAGGTGCCTATTATGCATCTAATAGTTTTACAGTTGGTATGATATCAAAAAATTTATTGTAGATAGGGGAGGATTTAATATGTATATATCACCTATTGGTAATTATGAAATAATAGAATCGTTAATACTATCAGGATTTGCTGAATTAGCATATGAGTACGATGAAATATTTAGTAAATCTAGAGAGTTATCTGAAATACAAAAGGAACAGCTTGAAATACAAATGACAGAATTGCGTAGTATGAATGCTGATGCAATTATTGATGAATTTGATTTGGAAACAATAAGGAGTATTGGTGATTTTGCGTATAGATATCAACTTACTAAAAAGCTTATACATATTGTTGAAGCTAAAGGTGGTGGTTTTTGGTTAAATGGAAATGCTCCTTCTTTGTGGTATGGAATTATGAAGTCCCCTGAACCATTTATTGATATTGATGTTTACACAATGCTAGAAGATAAAGCATCAGTTCGTATGGAAGTCCATCCTGAATAATAAGGAGTATAAGGAGTATATACATGATAATTTCTGCTAAGAAAAATAAAAAAATTAAAGCAAGAAGTGATATAAATGAATTATTGCGGTCCATTGACGATGAACGAGTATTGATGGAAAAGTCAATACGTAAGCTTACTAAAACTAAAGCAATAGCACGCAATATTATTAAAATAGTAGATGGGAAAGCGTTTCTAACCGGCGATACTGAAGGGATTAATTATATATCATCATTCATCAGCTCTTTTTATAAAAGTATGATGGACACTCTTAATTATGAATCTTATAATAAACAACAGAAAAATACTGAATTTACGTTTGATTTATGGAGTGGTAAATTTTTACGACTTAATATAAAACCTAAATCCCAAACCACCCAGGAAATTGTTTTTACTGCAACTATTCCTTTGAGATTAATAAAATCTTTGACAGATGTAGTAGGAAAAATTGGTATATCATATATACTTCAAATAATGTTGCGCCAATTTTGGGTTAATGACAAAATGCCTCCTGTATTTGATTTAACATATAAATTACCTACTAAAAATAAGAAAAATGGCACAGTAATTCTTCCTGATGGTGCTTTATACTATATTCCTGAAGAACGTATAGATAAGCGCAAAGAATATTTTAACTATATTTTCGAACACGAGGGTTCATCCCCAAAAAGTATGTCGATAATGTATGATCCCTTAGTGGAAGAATTTGTATTCACTAATTCTTATGGTGGTTTATCTACTTTTTCTGTTGCTAATTGTATGAAACCATTAGATAATCATAAAAAGAGTATACTTGAACAAACATTACGTGAAGCAATAAATATAACAATTTTTAGAAATTGGAATATTTTTAATTTATTAGACGTAAAAGTTAAGGATTTATATAATAATTATTTAAATACAGCAGTTCATTCTATTCCTGTAGCTGATACAAGAAAAATTTTAAATAACATTGAAAAAGTTATTGAGGCCAATAAAAGTAGTGTAGTTCCTAATACTTATTATTCTGCAAAAGGGAATTTGAAACTTATTAGCGATAATTTTACAAAGTATAAAACTATTGCAAATAAAGTTGATAAACAATTCAAAGATTTTAATACATTTAACAAGGATAATCTTGGTGAATTGCCTTCAGTACGCAAAGATTTAGTATTGTTTCCGCATCAAGCTGAATCAGTTGCTAAAATGAAACCTGCTGGGGAAACTGCCATACTTGATGTTGCAACTGGTGGGGGGAAGACTATTGTTCTCCTATTAGATATGTTACAGCTTATGAAAGAAGGAAAAGTTAAACGTCCACTAATTGTGGCACCGAACCCAATTATTGGACAGTGGGTTGGTGCGATAAATTATTTTACTGATGGTAAGGTAAATGCTCTTGCTTTAATGACCAGTACAACCAAAAATTGGGGTAGAAGAATTAAAAAACCTGAAGATAATCTTCTCCAGCAAGCTTTAAGTGCTCCGGATAATACCATTTTTTTAACTTCTTACCCTTATTTAATTCTCGATAGTGTAGAAACTATTGAAGGTGGGTGGATATTTCCGAATGTTGATTTCTTCAAAGATGAATTGGGTGTTGATTATGTTGCTTTAGATGAAAGTCACATGATTAAAAATAGTAATTCACAAACACATAGAGCTTGTATTCAGTTAAGACCTGTAAAGTACAGAAGGCTTTCTACAGGAACTTTAGTAGTTAATACTCCTATGGATTTAGTTGGTCAAGTTGCTTTCCTAGACCCAAGAGCTTTAGGGACTGATAAAGAGTTTGCCGAAAAGTATGCAGCACCTGGTGGTGTGTCATCTGGTAGAGGAAAAACCAGAGTTACTAAATGGAGAGCAAGTGCATCTAAAGAGATTATCTCTCAATTAAGAAATCATACTTTCTATTTACAGTACAGAGAAAAAGATTGGATTGCTTGTTTACCTAAAATAAAATATAATTATTATCCGGTACAATTTACGCCAGCACAAAAAGCTGAATATAAGAAAATAGTAGAAGAAACATTAGCTGATATAATGTCAGATCCAAGAACTAAGGATGCGTGGTTAAAGTATTTAGAACAAAAGAAGCTTGATGATGACGGCGAACTAAGTGTTGTTGGCGCTCAAATATTAGCAAAGTTTGCGATGTTAGAGCAATTTTTAACTGATCCAACATATTCACCTTTTATCAGAAAAAGTAGTTTACCTGAAAGCGATAAAACTTCGCCAAAATCACCAAAATGTGACATGCTAATGGCAGAAAGCTTTAAAAAAGATTCAAAGTGTATAATAGCAACACATTTTAAACGAGGTGCGACTCATCTTTTAAGCAAATCTAAGTATAAAGCAAGTAGTCTTTACTATGATGCAGCCCATAAAGGAAATCTTACTAGATTTATGACTGAAGCAGATGTAAAGTCCATTTTTGCGGTACAACAATCCATTTCCGAGGGATTAAATCTGCAAATGGCTGATAGAATTATAATGACTGATTTAGATTGGACTCCTGGTAAAGTAAAACAATTAATAGCTAGAATATATAGACCATTAGGACCAAAAGTAGATACTTCTAAAGTAGTCAATATCGATTATTTATATATGGATGGGTCGGCTGATGTTGCAAAGTTAGCAAGATTGATATATAAGAGAACATTTAACGCTAAAACTATGGAAGGTTCTCCGATTGAACCACCACCACCACCATCTTTTGATGATTCGGTTTTCTTTTTGAAGCAAGAAAATCTTGCTGTTGGTGGTTATATGGAAGCAGAACGTAATCTTAACAAATGGTTTAGTGATATTGCTGAGGAACAAAGAGCTAAAGGAGATTTTTCCCCAATTGTCCCCAAAATAAAAGGTGAAATTTCTGGCAAATCTATAGATACACCTTGGGTAGTTGGTATGTCCGTGCCACTTGATGTAGAAGGAGAACCTCTATCTGTTGCTATTTCTGCTGAAGGATTTGACGTAGAAAATGCAAAAGAAGCAAAAGATTTTTTAATAGGTAAATATGTGCGAACTGAATTTGGTATCGGTGTAATTACTGCGGTTTCTAGATCAAAAATTAGAATAAAATATGAGGATGGTTCTAGGACTTCCACAAGTATATTTACTACCGTTTTATTAGACCAGTCAAAATTTGATTCTCTTGATTTAGCTGAAAGAGGTAAAGTACAAAAACGTATAGTGGAATGGAAGAAAAATGATAGAATAGTTGTAAATCCTTCTAGGGATGGAAAAGAGTTTTTTATTGGTACTGTACATTTTGTAACAGAAAATGAAGTTACTGTTAAATATGATAATGGTAAAATTGAAAAATTCCAATTGGATTCTAAAGCTCTTAAAGGTCGTGGAATTGATGAAACTAATGAAGATGTTATAGAACGGTCTGAACTTAAAAAGTGGTTATTTAAAGTAAAGAAGATAAAAATTCGTGAATCAAAAAAGAAAAAGATGACTATGAAAGACTTTGATGAGGGTGATAGGTTAATAATAAAATATGAACAAGGATATTATATAGGGACAGTAAATAAAAAGGTATCACGACCAAGTGGTTGGCAAAGAGTGTATATAAAACTTGATGAAGGGACAGAAATTAAGTGCAGGCCAAATTCAAGTAGAATAGTAGCTCCAGGTATAGATGAAGTAAATAAGAAACAAATAAAACCTGAAGAGTTAGATAAATGGTCTATTTCTACATTAGAGGTAGAAAAAGAGGTTAAGGAAATACGTACTTCTTTGTCCTTAAACTTGATTAATAAAATGTTTTTATTAACAGGAGATTCTGATGCAGCAGATATGGTATCTCTAGGTTTTTATCAGTATAATCCATTTTGGTCCCTTCAAATTCTTTCGAAGAAGGATGGGATAGAAGCTTTGTCGAAATTAGCAAAGAGATATAAAATTTCTAATATTGATAGTCTGTATGACTCAATTAGTACTTTGCGTAAAGATATTACAGTCCGAGACTTTAAAAGAAAATTAACTGATTCGGACATAACTAAATTCATAAAACAGTTTTTTAAAGCCAAAAAACCTAAAAATAAGAAAAAGTTATTTTTATATTTTGCTTGGATAGACGCAAAACCATATCTTGTTTCACAAAATATAGAAAAAAATCTTGGTAAATTAAATATGGGTAAAAAGAGATTTAAGAAATCAGATGCGTCTAGGTGGTATAAATTTATAAAAAATATTTCTGAATTAAGGAAAGATTATGGTAAAATAGTTAAAACAATTGATGTTGAAAATGCAAAATATTTCAAATTCTTTGTCAACGAAAATTATAGTATAAATATTAAATAGCTATTTTAACAAATTAGGGAGATGAGCAAAATGAAAGATGCCATAATATTGTTAGAAGATAAAGGAGAATTTGTTTTAGCTAAAGAACTTGGAGATGTAGTTGGTGATGCTTGGGGTGAAACAGTGAAAATGATGGAAGAAGCTTTGCGTGAAGTAGATTCGATTATAAAGAATCGAATTAAGAGAAGCAAACTTGGTGTAGCTTCCTACACTGCAAAGGGTCTAACTAGGAGATTTACTGGAACTTTTGATGGAGAGAGATTTAGTGGTACAATAACGCCTCTCGACGGTGCTAAAGGAAGGATGGGATGGGTACGAACTAGTGTAATGTTTCCTGAGGTATCATTTAAGGAAAAGAAGAAGAGAGAGAAATTTGAAGGTAGCTGGTATAAGCTACTTAGAAAATTTATGGAGCAAGAGGGGATCCAAGAGTTTAATATTGACAAAAAAGATTTCCTGTTTCAGCTTCCGTCTTTTGCTGGAAAAGTAGGAGAACTTGAACCCGAAACAGGTATAAAGAAGAAATCACTCCCTCCAGAGGTGAAGAAAGTATTAAACAAGTACAAGCCAGAAATTAGAAAAAAAGGCTGGGTACAGATAAGATTTGGCAAGGAATTTATCGAGAAGTCCTATATAGTATCTAAAAAACCAGAGTTTGCTGACCAGAGATTAGCAAATAGAAAGGGTTATCCAGAAGACTATGAAATGGCTAGTAGTATTCCATACTATGATCCGGAAAAGAAGCTATTCTGGAGATTTACTGGATCCTTCGATTAATTAATGCTAATAAATATTCTCTTAGTGAAAGGAGAAGTAGGTTTCTTGAAAGGAGGTAAGTTATGGAAATAACAGCATTTGACCTAGCTAAAAAATTTGTAGGTATGAAAGAAGTTGCAGGTGAAGTAGATAATCCTCAGATAATGGCGATGCTTAAGTTAGATGCTAGTTGGCCTGAGCATGATGAAGTACCCTGGTGCTCTGCCCTTGTAAACTATATTTGCTGGTTATTACGTTTGCCGAGATCGAAGAGTTTGAGAGCAAGGAGTTGGTTAAGGATTGGTGTTCCTATTCCTGCCGACCAAGCTGTTCCTGGTAATGATGTTGTTATACTTGAGAGAGGGAAAGGGGTTCAACCTGGTCCGGAAGTTATAAAAGCTCCTGGTCATGTAGGTTTTTTTGCAGGTTATCAAATACTAGATAATGAGGAGACCCTTGTCCGGATATTAGGAGGAAACCAAGGTAATGAGGTAGATATAGATGTGTATCCGGTTTGTCGGATTTTAGGTATTAGGAGGTTAACTTGATAAGAAATGCGGGAACATCTAAATAGTGAATAAACTAGGGGGTAGAATATGGAAGAATTAGATAAGGCAGTAGTTGTTACTGCACTAAGGAATATGTTCCAAGGTTTAGCTCTTCCCATGCTCTAGTAAGGAGGATAATAAGGTGAAAGTAAGGCGAAAATCATGGCATTATAGACTTAGTCATCTGTTGGGAAATCTTGAAAGAAGGAGTGACAATCTCTGTGCATATTTCTGGCGAATGGTTGTAGTCCTGCTGGTCTTGTCGTTTATTTTGTTTTGTGTTTTTCAGATGGTTTATACATTATTTATGAATCCTGCAACATTAGAAATTATGATCTTTGTCTCAGTGATTGTGCTCATTTTTGCTGCACCTCCCATTTCAATTTATTATCTCCGAAAATGGTTAGGACACTCACCAGAGCTACCAGCAGAAAATATCTTTATAGAGTTTGCTAAGGCTAAAAAGAGAAAGGTGTGTCCTTTAATAGAGTATGTTGATTAACTTCTAAATAAAGGAGGATGGTCATGAAAGTGCAAGTAGTGGGTTATGGAGCAACTAAGCATGATTGGTGGGTTGGTATTTCTATGCTTAACTTTTCTCCAGATGTAAACCAGGTGAGTATAAAGATTTTTGATCCGAGTGGTATTAAGAGAAAAGATCATAGTTTGGAATTTCAACCATTCCAGCAGATAGTTCTTGGGGACAAGGAAGACTTTATAGTGAATTCTAGACAGTGGGTAATGATTGAAGGTCCTGATTCATTAATAGTGGTACCTTACCAAGGTCGTGGTACTGGTGGTTTTGGAATTCTTCCTGTTAAGGAGGCCGAATATTTGGGGGGGCTGTAGGCCCCATAGTAGGTATTTGGGGACTATGGGGCAACGGGATAGGTCCGTGGCAGACACCATATTGGCATTATGTGGGGAAATGCCCTGGGTTACTGAAGCCACTTTATATATGTATTGATTTGCTTGCAAGATCAATTTATTATGATTTTCCTGACAGGCAATGTAGGAAGTTAGGAATAATGGATTGCACACCAACGAATTCCTATGAGGATTGTGATGGTCACCCATTAGGTTCACATAGAGGTGGTTGTAGTGTGGACACTGGTTATTATACATATGGTATTACTAATATAACCCAGTCTAGCAGAGTACCAGAGTTGGTCACACACTTGTGGAAAAATGGTGGGTTTGATGAACAGCTATTTGACTGGGAAAGGAATTATGTCTTTTTCACTAGGCTGAAAGGGATATTGCCAAAAGCTGTTATCAGGATGGATAAAAGAATTAGTTATGACTATATGGAAGGCAAAATTAGAGAAAAGTATGGGCTTGGTGCGTGGAATTCCTGGTGGAAGATAATTACACATGACTCTCCCGGACAATGTAGACACCATACACATGTCCATGTAACTTTGGAGAGACCTGAATACATAGATTGGAAATATAATATTCGACAATGGAGAAAAGCTGCATGATACTTCACTACAAAGCATAGAGAGCAAATAATTATTTAGATAATAAATTGTAGATGCTTATATAAAAGCATTTCATTAGTGAGAAAGGAATATAAAATGCGTTCTAATTCTCTTAAAGATGTAGTAAATGATCTCGAAGATAAAGGAAATTTTATTTTAGCGAGAAACATCGAAAAAACTTTAATCAAAAGTAAAGACGAGTCTCCAATAGCTAAGAAAGCAAGGATAAAAGTTTCCAAAAGTCTGCAAAAAGGTTTCCTTAACTTATTAAAGGGTTTACCAGACCTCTCCGATGATGAAGCAAGAGATCTTATAGAAAATAAGAAAATATATGAAGAGTTAAGAGGTCATATAGTAGTGCTCTGTGAAGCATTAGGTCTAGAAGAGAGTGATGTGCTATCTCGTTAGTATTGGTAGTACATACCATGAGAAATAATACAATTGGGGGGATAATAAAAATGAAAGTAATAGTTGCAAAATTAGAAAATTTAGGCGAATTTAAATTTGCTAGAGACATTCATGATGTATTAAAGATAGGACCAAAAGATAAAAAGAAGTTATCCGAAATAGATGCATCTGAATCCGACTATAGAAAGCTAGATAAAAAGATGAAGGAACTGAAAGAGGGGTTTAGTCTTTGGGAATCCGGGACAGACTATTCCGATGCAGAAGGGGTTCCGATGCCATCGCAGAAGGTAAAGAAGGCTATTGAACTCATCGATTCTCTTTTAGAAGTAATATGGGGTGAGTAAATGAAAATCATTATAGATGAAATACTAAGTTCTATAGTTGCGAGATTGATGGCATGATACTTCACTACAAATCATGGAGAGCAAAGAATTATTGGGATAATAAATACCCTAAGAAAATAATTCATTACCTTGGACGCACGCTCGCCAATAAACCTACTGCTCGTATTCCTGTTCCGGTGCAGGTTTTTGTAACACCGTATGACTCTGTTATCCGGAGGGATATAGAAGATAATAACTTGCAGGTTCCTGATCCATACAAGATTAATGAGCATGTCATTAAGATCTTTAGACATACCCGTAATAAACCTCTTAATCCTTATCACTACGAGCATGACAACCACCAGTTCAACATAGATGAGCTCTGGTTGTTTCCCTACGAGTTAAGGCATGCAGGTAAAGGAGATTGTGATGACTGGGGAGCTGAACTTGCGAGTTATTATATTGCTGCTGGAATTCCACGATGGCGAGTAAGAGTGGTAGTAGGAACTTGTAGATTAGGTGGTCATTTTACTGTCTATGTCTTGGCAGACGACTTTAAGACCTGGTATCATACAAATAGTACTGATAGTCAGGTACGTGTTGATAATCTAACCCAACTGCCCAAGACTGATGCTCATAATGATGATTTTGGTATTACCAAAGTTTGGTTTTCATTTAATGATCACTGGGCCTGGCACGGTTTTAATCCTGAAATAACTGAAGAAATGAAGAAATGGGATGTAGAAGTTCAAGAAGAAGAATTAAAGAAAGCATAGTAAATATATACCTATTTAAAATAATCAATTTTAACTTTTGGTGTTAAAAATTGAATACAAAAATTGATAAAACAATACTTGATTGTGTAGATCATGTAGTTAAAAACTCAACTTTAACAATTAGTCAAATTATAAAAAAAATAATAGAACTTGTATTAATAAATGAAATCCCAGAAGAAATTCAGAAAAAAATAATTTCATGTGTTTTGGATGTTAGTTTTCAGATAGGGAAGATAGAAACAGTTATTGAAATATTTGATGAAATATACTATTGTTTAAATAGAGAAACAGGTTCGTGTCCAGATAAAAAATAACTTTTGTCCAAAGTTTTAGCCACCCCGAAAGGGAACATAAAATGGATCTTACAAATTGTATTACTATAGTCAAATTCTTTAAAAACCCAGTCGCTGATAAACTCGAAGCTAATGAGGTAATAACAAGAACTACTAAGAAAATCGGGGTAGTTAGTAAAAAAGCTGATAATAGAACTGGTGTCCAAAAACCAAAGGATAGCGAGTTTTGGAAAGTAGCAATTGTTAATGAAATACACCAAGGAAAACCAGAAGGTTGTCTTATTTTAGAACCAATATGTTTTGTTGACGCTACTGATATTGTGAGGTTATTGCCTGGAATGTATGAAGAAAAGAGGGATAATGGTGTATTGGTTATTTTTCCTAAAAAAGATGAACATAACTGGATTCTTCCTTTAAAGCATAAACAAAGTATTGAGGTACATACTATTGTTATTAGCCTGAGTAGTTGTTATTAATGCTTAAAATTAAGGTAATCAGCAATATAACGTAACCTACTGTAATTACTTAAGAAACGATAATAGTGTAAATACCTTATAGGTGAGTGGATAATTCCAACAGAACTGTAAAAACACAAAAATACAACAGAATTGTACGAAAATACAAAAAATGGAGAATAGACGTGGTTACGCAAAATACAAAGTTTATACCAGTGTCTTGTACTTCAAAAAAGTGTCCTTTTTATGGTAATTGTCCGCAAATACCAACTGAGTTGAATAGAATGTCTAAAAGGGATGAAGTACGAGTATTGTTAGTAGGCGAAACAGGAGGAAAAGATAAAAAACCTTTTGTAGGGAAATCGGGCATCTTACTAAGGAATATTATTGCTTATATACTTAAAACTACCATAAAACCTTCTATATCTTAGTAAGA
>Ga0209345_10000774_pt1 | contig 40860 bp, 35 predicted proteins | sample Cruoilmetagenom7_FD_187294 | JGI IMG/M metagenome (GOLD analysis project Ga0209345, IMG submission 187294) | Oil polluted marine microbial communities from Coal Oil Point, Santa Barbara, California, USA - Sample 7 (SPAdes) (version 2) | ecosystem: Environmental > Aquatic > Marine > Oil seeps ...
CGGTTGGTGCAGTGCGGGTGTGGCGGAATTGGTAGACGCACCAGATTTAGGTTCTGGCGCCTATGGCGTGGGGGTTCGAGTCCCTTCACCCGCACCACTTATCCCCCAAACTGTCGAAATCTTCATGGCGTCCAACGATGAGCTGAGGATGACTGTATCCTCAGCCCAGAACGGTCAGCCACAGCCAAACCGTGAGGATCGAACTGCCCGTCGCGATCAGCACCGAACTGGCTGCTACACGTCGCGCGCGGCCGTACATATTGGCGAAGATATAGGCGTTGAATCCCGGTGCCATGGCTGCTGTCAGCACACCTGACCGGAAACCCGCCTCGGGCAGGTTAAGGGCTGTGCCAAAGGTCCAGACCAGCGCAGGATGCACCAGCAGAGCGATGGCGCAGACCATCAAAATGGCCTTCATATCGCCTTCGGGCTTGTACTGAAGCAACACGCCGCCAAGCGCAAAAAGGGCGGCGGGCAGGGCGGCGCGGACGATCAGTGACAGGGCGTCATCCACCACGCCGGGAATCGGCAGACCGCTGATGTTGACGGCAAAGCCGCCCAGGATCGCCAGCACCAACGCGTTGCGGAACATCGCGCGGCTGACATTGCGCAGCAGCGACAGGCCCGATTGGCCGCGGTTGCGCACAAACTCCATCACCGTGATGCCCAACCCGTAGCAAAAGGGCGCGTGGAACGACAGAATCGCATAATTCCCGGCCAGCGCTTCAGGCCCGTAGGCGCGTTCGGTAATCGGCAGACCCAATAGGATGGAGTTCGAGAACAGACAGCAAAACCCGATGGCGACGCTGTCCTCCCATTCGCGGCGAAACAGCACCCGCGCGCCAAGGATGCCAAGCGCAAAGCAAAGCGCCGCACCGCCGTAGAAACTGCCCAGCAGGCGCGGGTCATAGCTGCTGGAGAGGTCGATCTTTGCGATGGCTTGGAACAGCAGGCAGGGGATCGCGAAGTTCTGGGCGAATTTCATCACCCCGTCGATGCCAGAGACGGGGAACAGACCGCGCCAGACCGCCGCATAACCAAAGCCAATGACCAGAAATACTGGCAAGATGACGTCTATGAGAGTTTGCACTTAAATGGGCCTTTGAGGGGCTCGCCAAAGCGCTGACCCTGTGGCCCGCGCCCGGCGCTGCCTAGTCAGAATAGGGTAGGGGGAAATGTAAGGTCAGCCCGTCATAGGCAGGTTGAATATGGTCCGCCGTCTCAGCGGCGAGGGTCTGGTAATCAAGATCGTTATGTAAATTAGTCAGCACCGCCGTTTCGGGCTGCACCCGGTCGATCCACTCTAGCGTCTGCGCGAGATGGCTATGGGTTGGATGCGGGTCACGGCGCAGGGCGTCGACGATCCAGCAGCGCAGATCATCCATCATCGGCCAGCACTCATCGGGGATGGCCGAGACATCAGGCAGGTAAACAATGTCATCAAAGCGAAAGCCGAGCGCGTCGATATTGCCATGGGCCACGGTGAAGGGCGTGAATTTCAGCGTGCCGCCGGGGCCGTCGATGCTGACCTCTCCGGTGATGTCGTGCATGTCGAGGATCGGTGGGTAGCTGGACCATTCAGGCTGCACGAAGGCATAGCCGAACCGTTCGATCAACGCGTCGCGCGTGGTTGCATCAGCCCAGACAGGCAGGCGCGCGCGCATGTTCATTACCACCATGCGCAGATCGTCCAACCCGTGCACGTGGTCCGCATGGGCATGGGTATAGATCACCGCATCAAGCCGCCCGACACCTGCGTCCAGAAGCTGACTGCGCATGTCGGGGGAGGTGTCGATCAAGACGGTGGTGGTGCCTGCGTCGGTCACGCGCTCGACAAGGATCGAGCATCGGCGGCGGGCGTTCTTGGGCTCGGTCGGATCGCAGGCGCCCCAGTGGCCGCCAATCCGCGGCACGCCACCTGACGAGCCGCTGCCCAATATGGTGACGCGCAGGTCGGCCATCAGCGGGTCGGCTCCCACGCGGCCGCCTTCGTGAACAGACGCTCGAAATTCTCCTGCGTGCGGGCAGCAAACTCAGGGTATTCGAGACCAAAGGTTTCCGCCGCGCGGCGGGCGGTATGGGCGGTGAACGCCGGCTCGTTTGGCCTGCCGCGATGCGGTGGTGGCGCGAGGTAGGGGGCGTCTGTTTCCACGAGAATACGGTCCAGCGGAGCGGCGGCAAAGATGTCGCGCAGCTCTTGCGACTTGGGGAAGGCGGTGATGCCGGACATCGACAGGTAGAACCCCAGATCCAGTGCCGCGCGGGCAAGATCGGCTGAGGATGAGAAGCAATGCATCACGCAGGAGTAGGCACCCTGAGCGTGTTCTTCGCGCAGGATGCAGGCCATATCGTCATCCGCATCGCGGGCGTGGATGATCAGCGGCAGCCCACTTTCCCGCGCCGCCGCGATATGGATGCGCAGAGAGGTCTTTTGCACCTCGGCACTCTCAGCGGTGTAGTGGTAATCAAGGCCCGTCTCGCCGATGCCTACCATCTTAGGGTGACGCGTGAGGGCGAGCAGCTCATCGACAGAAGCGAGCGGCTCTTCGGCGGCGGACATCGGGTGGGTGCCGGCGGCGTAGAACACTGGATCATGCGCCTCGGCAATCGCGCGGACGCTGGGCTCGTTCTTCAGCCGGGTGCAGATCGTGACCATGCGCGTCACGCCAGCTTCAGACGCGCGGGCGATGACGCCGGGCAGGTCAGCGGCAAGGCTCTCGAAATCGAGATGGCAGTGGCTGTCGGTGATGTGGGGCGTGTCGGTCATGCTGTCCTTTCGGCTATCTTGGTGCCGTCTGGCCTATTTGCCGCAGGGTATCTAGGACCAATGCGGCAGGGTCAAGGTTCACTGCCAGCCCGTGGCGGGCACGCTCAGATATCTGCTGCGCGGCATCGGCCCATGCGCGGCCCTGCGCCGGGCTGGGGGAGAGACGCTGTAGCACGGCGATCTCATCGGGGCAGGCGGGTTGCGCAGGCGGTGCGCCAGTGGCTCCAGTGCGGGCCAGACGGACCAGCAGCAGGTCGAGCAGGGTAAAGAGCAGGTCAAGCTTGGCCTCGGCTCCGCGTTGCGCGGCGGCTTCGGCAAGTTTAATGGCACGCCCTCTGTCCATCTGCGGAAGCGAAGAGATTAGTCCGACGAGATCGGCATAAGTTCTCACGCCGCCCATCAGCGAGAGCCGCAGCGCCCCGCCGACCGAGCCGCCGGAGAGCTCGGCCAATGCCGCCGGGTCGCCTTCGACCTCCACACCGGACCCGGCCAGCGCCTCGGCCATCTGATCCGCGTTTAGCGTGCCGAGCCGCAGGGTGCGGCAGCGTGAGCGGATGGTCGGCAGAAGGCTGGAAGGTTGGTGGCTGAGGAGTAGTAGAATGGCCCGCTCGGGCGGCTCTTCGAGCATCTTCAAGAGCGCGTTGGCAGCGTTGGGGTTCATCTCATCGGCGTCGTCGATGATGACCACGCGGCGGCCCCCATCGGCGGCGGACATTTGAAAAAACCCGTTCAGCGCGCGGATGTCGTCCACCACGATTTGCTTGCGCATCCGCTTGGTGTCGGGATTGATCGTGCGGGTCACGGATTTTAGCCCCGCTTCGGCCCCGGCAGCGACACGGCGGGCGACGGGGTGTTCGGGGTCAATGTCCAGCGTCTCAGCCGGGGGGAGGTCAAACATCCCGCCGTCCGGGTCGGGTGTGGCCAAGAGAAACCGCGCGATACGCCAAGCGAGCGTCGCCTTGCCCACACCGCGCGGGCCGGTCAACATCCAAGCATGGTGCAGTTTGCCGCTGTTGAAAGCGTCAAGAAAGGCTGCCTCGGCTGCGCCTTGGCCGATCAATTTCGGCGTGTCGCGCGGGTGGCGGGCACCTTCCACGCGGTCTGGTTGGGGGGCGTCATCTGTCATGGCATCGGTCTAGCATGTTTCGCCGCAGAGGGAAGCGGGCAGGGCGCGTGGATCAGCCCAATCGCGCGGCGACGGTCGCGGTCACGTCGCGCGCCACTGTGTCGATCTCGCGGCCCCCGTCGATCACGTGAAAACGGTCGCTGAATTCTTTGGCAAGATTTAGAAAACCGGCGCGCATTTGCGCCTGCAACTCGACCCCGAAATCCTCGAAACGCTCCTCGGCAGTCTGGCGTGACAGGGCGCGTTCCAGACCATTTGCCGGGTCCATATCAATCAGAATGGTCAGGTCAGGCTCTACCCCGATCATCAGGGCGTGCAGATCATCCACCATCTGCCGCAAGTCCCCGCGCGACATACCTTGGTACATGCGGGTGCTGTCGGCAAAACGGTCGCATATCACGATCTTGCCAGCGTCAAGCGCCGGGCGGATGGTCCGCTCAAGATGGTCACGCCGCGCAGCGGTGAAGAGCAGGATTTCCGTCTGTGCCGACCAGCGATCCGGATCACCTTGCAACACAAGCGCGCGTATTTCCTCGGCCCCGGGGCTGCCGCCCGGCTCGCGGGTCAGGACCACGTCATGCCCCTGTGCTGTCAGATGATCGGCCAGCAGCCGCGCCTGAGTGGATTTGCCGGAGCCGTCGATGCCTTCGAACGTAACAAACAGGCCCGATCTGCGGGCCTTTTCTGCCTGCGTCACGAAGCTTCTGCTTCTACCGCAGGTTCCGCCTGCGGACCCGCGTTGAGGCGGTTCATCAGGTGCTGCGCCGCGGCAGTCATCTTTACCATGAAACCGCCCGGCGCGATGGAGGCAGAGGCCACCAGCGGCACGCGCAGGGCAGGCAGTTCGCCCCGGTCCACCACCAACTCACCCAATTCATCGCCCTTGGTAATTGGCGCTTGGAAGGGGCCCGTATAGATCACTTCAGCCGCGATCTCATCACCACCAGTAACAGGCACCAGCATTGACAGATCGTCCTTAAGCTCCAGCCCTACGGATTGTGTCGTGCCCAGTGCCACAGGGGCATTGGCGATCTGCTTGCCCGCTTGGCCCAAATCGCGCTGAGTGAATTGACGGAAGGCCCAGTTGACCACCGATTCAGCCTCTTGAGCGCGGGCGGCAGCGCTGTCGAGACCCGACAGTACAAAAATCACGCGACGATCACCTTGCTTGGCAGACCCAACAAGACCATAGCCCGCTTCGTTTGTGTGACCTGTTTTTAGTCCATCCGCGCCGATGCCAAGGCCCAGTAAGGGATTGCGGTTTAATTTATTCTGCGGCGCGCGGCCATCAAAGGCGAACTCTCGTTCGGCAAAGAGGGGGTAGAATTGCGGATAGTCAGAAATGATCCGGTTCGCCAGCAACCCAAGGTCACGGACCGACATCAAATGCCCTGCCTGCGGCCAGCCGTTGGAATTGGCGAAGGTAGAATTGGTCATCCCCATCTGCTGCGCGCGCTGCGTCATCAACCGGGCAAAGCCGTATTCAGTGCCATCGGGGCTGAGTGCCTCAGCGATCACCGCACTGGCGTCGTTGCCAGATAGGACGATGACCCCGCGGATAAGATCTTCGACAGAGACGCGGTCGGTGGTATCCAGAAACATGGTCGAGCCGCCGTAGGACATGGCGTGCTCTGACACGGGCAATTCCTCAACCAGATCAAGCCCGCCGTTCTGCTTGCCGCGCTCGACGGCCTCAAACGCCATATAGAGCGTCATCAGCTTGGACATCGACGCAGGCGGCAGCGGCTCGTCCGCGTTCTTGGCCAGCAATACGGTGCCGGTCGTCTGGTCCAGCACATAGGCGGCGGTGGCGCGGGTGTCGAAGGCGGCGGCAGGCTGGAGCGTTAACACCAGTGCCACGGCGGCGGCAAAAAGACGGATCATAGGAAGCATTTCCTCCGGTTTGTCAGTTCGACACGGCGTAGGCGTCGGTAAAGCCCTCAGCTTTGACCTTCTTGAGAAGGCTGTCGAGTTCGGATTGGCTTGTGGCGGGGCCGATCACCACGCGCCAGAAGGGTTTATTGTTGATAGAGCTTTCTTTGACGGTAGGCACCATGCCCGCGCCACGCATCTGTTTGGCGGTGCGCGTGGCGTTGGCTTCGACGCTAAAGATACCAAGCTGCACGTAGGGTTTTGATAGCTTGGCGCTGGCCGCAGGGCGGGCCGGTTTCGGTGCTGCAGCCACAGGTGGCGTAGCGACCGGGGTGGTATTGGTCGCAAGTTCGGCTGACGCACCGGCCGAGGCCGCCGCCGCAGGCTCCAACGCCGTGGCTGTCACAGGCGCCGGGGCGGCAAGGGCACTTGAGGCATCACCTGTATTTTCGGCCTCAAAACTCTCTTCGGGCGCGTCGCTTTCTTCGCGGCGCAGCGCGGTCACATTCAACGGTGCCGGCGCGCCCGCCAGAATGCCAAGCGCTGCCGCTGCATCTGAAGAGATTTGCAGCTTCGGCCCGGGCAGTTCCCGCTCACGCCGGAACAGCGCGCCGATGACGAATTTGCCGTTGGCCTCGTTGCGCACGATCACGCGCTCAGGCTCGGTCACGTCCGGATGCGCCACCCAGACCCCGCCGAGCGAAGGCCGCCCGTCCCAGAGCCCTTCGTCGGTGGCAGAGAAGACTTCAGGCGCTTCGACATCGCGCTCAACCAGTTTGGTCGAGGTGCTGCGCGGGGCGCTGGCGCCGTCTTTTGCGCCGAAGGGCAAGCTGAAATCGCCGCCCTCACAGCCTGCCAGCAAACCGAGTGCGAGTATGCTTACACCCAAGCCCGCTGCGCGGCGTTTCTTAGTGCGCAGCGGTTGATTGTCCCTGCTCATGCCTTTGATGTCCTTGCCTGCTATCGTCGCGCGCCGCGACCCATGTCCCGCGAGAATGTCGCGCCGTTGGATCGGCACGCCCTGCGCCCCTTTGAGAGGGGCTTTGGCGCACAGTAACCCGCCCAAGCGGCTGTGAAAAGACCGCCGACAGCAGATCGGCGAATTTCCCCAAGGTTGTGATGAAGGTTAGTGGGCAAAATTGTGCATTTGCCGAATCAATCAGGGCGCTCTAGGAGGAGCGTGCTGCGGAGGAGTGGCAGAGTGGTCGAATGCACCGGTCTTGAAAACCGGCGTGCGTGAGAGCGTACCGTGGGTTCGAATCCCACCTCCTCCGCCACCCACCCTAGTCTCTCCGATATGTTACGCATTCGAGCTGTAATTGATGGGTAATTACAGTCGCTTGCGTTGCGATTTGCGAAGCAGAGACGCCTAATGCTTACGACAGATGATCTTCAACATTTAGAAGGCTAATTGGCGTCGCTCCGCCATCCAGCAATTCGATTAAATGCGACCGGTTAAAAGCCCAGATCGGCTGATCATGGACCAGATGGTGGCTTAGCTGTAACACAAAGCAAGACCAGACCGATTATGTCGATGGTGCTGTCAACGATGCAGCGAGCGCAGGCAGTAGGCTGTTGCGGCATCCGCCGCAGCGTTTGCCTTGCCGCACGGTGCCGGCTCGGCTTGAGGGGGGTCCGACATAGGCACGCTGGCGCATTTTCTTGGAATACAACGAGGGGTGCCGTAAAGTGAAACCTACGCTTGTTCAGAACTTCTCTGGAAGGATAGAGTATCGAACGCTCACTCTTTGCTTTCATCTGGAAGTTCTCGAAGCGCGAACAGCTAATCTTGCTTACGGCAACGCTGGTCCTCTTTCCTTTGCTGTATCTGACCCTCGAACTACCCAAGCGCATTATCAACGATGCCATCGGTGCGGAGGGCGGAACCGTTACGGTTCAAGGCGTTGAGTTCGGTCAGATCACGTTACTAATGATGTTGTGTGGCCTGTTTTTAGCGTCGGTGCTGGCCCACGGCGCGATGAAAATGCGGATCAACACAATGACCGGTGTGCTTTCTGAGCGCATGCTACGGCGGCTGCGCTATACGCTTATTGCGCGGATCTTGCGGTTTCCGTCCCCCTACTTTGAGCGCACCAGTCAGGGTGAGTTGGTCAGCATGGTCACATCGGAGGTTGAACCGATGGGCGGGCTCATGGGGAACGCGGTTTCCCAGCCTATCCTACAGGCGGGGCAGATGCTCACGATTTTGGGCTTTCTATTTGTCCAGAGCTTTGCCTTTGGCATCGCGGCCTGCGCCATGATCCCTTTACAGGCATGGATTATTCCAAGGATGCAGCGCCAGATCAATGTGCTGAACAAGGCCCGCGTCATTGAAGTGCGCGCGCTCGCCAGCGAAATTGGGGAGAGTGCGGCAGGTGCCCTGACACTGCGCCTGAACCGCGGCTGGCGCCACCGTCTGGCGATGATTTCAGCCCGTCTGGGGCGCCTCTATCACGTTCGTTTCCAGATCTATCGAAAAAAGTATTTCATGAAGTTCGTGAACAACTTTATCGGTCAACTCACGCCATTCCTTTTCTATACGATTGGCGGCTTTCTGGCGATTAAAGGCGAAATCACGGTGGGCGCTTTGGTGGCCGCCCTGGCAGCATACAAAGATCTCTCTAGCCCTTGGAGAGAGCTTCTAATCTACTACAACCAATCGCAGGATATGGCGATGCGATGGGAAACGATTATTGAGCGTTTCGCGCCGCAGCAGATGATAGATACATCACTATTTGAGGGCGCAGCGTTGGACAATCCGCAGTTGGTTGGTGACATCGAATTGCGTGGCGTTAGCGTAGTGGATGCGGAAGGGGCGACCGTTCTAAACGATCTGAACGCCACTTTCCCAGCTGCCAGCTCTATCGCCATCACCGTGCCGGACGAGCAAGACCGTCGCGCTTTGTCGATGTTACTAACGCGCGAACTTCTGCCATCGCACGGCCAGGTCCACATCGCGGGCCAGAACCTCAGCGCGCTCCATCAAATAACAATCGCTAGCCGGATCGGCTACGTCGGCACTGCACCCGTCCTGTTTGAGGGCCTGTTGGGCGACAACTTCAATATGGCGCTGCTCACCAGCCCACAGGTTCCGCCACCTGATATGGCGGTTATTGTGGAGAGTGAGCGCACCGGTAACAGCACCGATCCGTTGGATGTGCCATGGCTTGACGCTGCTGCCGCGAAAGTAACCGACATCGAAGCCTTGCAAGATTGGTGGATCGAACTGATCACCAGTATCGGATTAAATGATTTCTTGTTAGATCGTGCCATTGAGCAAAAATTGTTCCCAAAGCGGCATCCCGAACTTGCTCGCAAACTCACCGATCTGCGCGCGGAAATTGCCACAGAAGTGCGCGGTGCCGGACTGGCGGATCAGGTCGCCTTTTTCGACGAAACGACATACAACCCCGCATTGCCGGTGGCAGAAAACCTGATTTTTGCGATGCCGCTGGTCCCCGTCACAGCGCAGGTCCTGATTGAACACCCATCCTTTGCGTTGCTTTTGGACAAGCTGGACCTAGAGGACGATCTACTTCAGCTGGCCGCAGATATCGTTGATCTCTTGGATAAAATCTTTGGCGTAGACGGTACCGATCACCCTCTGTTTCGCAAGCTCGGCCTGCAACCATCGTCTTTTGAAGCGGCGCTGGAACTCTTGCCCGTCTACCGCCGGGGCGCCCCTCTGTCACTAAGTCAGAAAGCGCAGTTGCTGGCTGTTTCTCTCGTAATCCCCGCGGCGAAAATTGGCCCGGCATTTCCTGCTGATATTATGACGCGGGTCATGCAAATGCGCCGCGCACATTCCGCCACCCTACAGGAAACAACCCAAGACATATTTGTACCGCTAAGCACCGATGCACCGGTTGAAGGGCTCTCCGTTCTTGAGAACGCCTTGTTCGGCAAAATCAAAGATGGCGTAAACGCCAAAGCTCTCCTGTCGCTCGTCGGGAAACGGCTGCGCTCTGCTGGGCTGCAGGGGGCTATTCTAGGACAATTATTCTATCTCCCAGTCACCTTGGGGGGGAGGAATTTGTCAGCAATGCTTTCCGAAACGGTCGCTCTGGGGCGGGCAACTGTCAAGCGGCCAGATGTTTTGATACTGGACCAACCGCTTGCGAGTTTTGATGCGGAAATTAGCAAAAACTTGCACGTTCAGCTCCGCAATCTTTTACCCCAAACCATAATCATCTGTTTAGGCTCTGATATCGCGCTACCCGAAAGATTCGACCATCATTTCCTCATGCAGCAAGGGCGGTTGTCTGGCATGGCCAGCTATGGGGAGGGGGAGAAACATAATACGTTCAGCGCAGATATGGCGCGGAAACTGCGCGCGCTGCAACGCGCCGAATTGCTTTCAGGTCTCGCGCGCAAGCAGTTGCAACTGCTTGCATTTGGGGCACGCTGGTATCATGCCGCCGCCGGCGACTACGTCTTTCGTCAGGGCGACGACCCGTCGATTGGCGCATTTCTGATATTGGAAGGGACGGCGGAGTTGCTGGACCCCCGACAAGATGGCGACAACCAAATTGTCACTGTTTCGTCACCGGGCGATCTCGTGGGGGAACTTGGTTTAATCCGCGGCGTGCCACGGGCCCTCGATATGCGCGCCACAACCGATCTAACTTGCCTGCGCATCAGCGCGGAAGATTTCTTTGCGGTGGTCAAGAACGACGCGCCTACCGCCTACAAGCTTTTGCAGGTCGTAGCTGGCTATGTCTAGCCGCGGCGCCGTGGGATGCAGTCGTACAACTTACTAAACCATTCGTGAGGCCGGGGCTCAGGTCGCCCAAAAACCGATCCTTTGCGTTCGAATTCACGTACAACCGTGACAGCCGCGGTCGACAGGCGAAGAAAGTTGGCATCAGGACGCAAAAACAGGTACAGTTGGAGTTACATCAGAAAACTGTGTTAGTGAGTGCCACGCGGGTGTCATACCAAACTTTTCCGACTGCTTGATTGGTTTCCCTTCGATTGGCCGGAAAGACTAGGGCAAAACCGTATGGCTGCGAAACCAAGTGTTGATTGCTTTACATTCCGCCCGATGTCGTTGGACGATATATCGACGTTTTCCGAATGGTTTTGGGACTTCAAAGATGTAGCGCTGTTTGAGCGAAGCAGTCCCATTCCAACAAATCTGGACGCTATGAAAGGCAGCTGGAAAAAGTCGTTGGAGTACGCGACCAACCCGACAGCCTTTTGGTTCATCGCGATCAGCGCTGATGGGCGGCCGGCGGGCATCGCGGGACTGGAGGCCATCAATTACATCCACGGTGATGCCATCGTTCCCGCATTTGTGGGGCGGCAGTTTCGCCGGAAAGGCCTTGCGACGGCCATGTCGATCAGCCTGCTGGAACTCGCGTTCAGGCAGCTTCGGCTATACCGGGTGTCGACCTATTACAGAGAAGACAATTCAGCGACCCGGTCCACTCTCACCTCGCTAGGATTTCAGGAAGAGGGGCGGTTTCGGGGGGGGTGGTTCTCGGACGGCAAAAGGCGTGATGTTATTATTGCCGGGCTGCTTAGTTCTGAGTGGGAGCAAACACGGAAGTCGGTTTTTGAAGCTTTAACGCAGAATTCCAAGGTCGTGTTCAAGCCCACATGCTGGACGAACGCAGGTGAGTAAGCTCAAAGCATCAGCGCGTTCGACCTCCAGAAAGAAGAGGAGGCTGGTTGCAATAGTATTCGCAGACGTTGCGGACTTTAGCCGAATGATGAGCGTCGACGAAGAGGGAACCGCAGACGCAGTGCGAGAGCGGCTAGATATTTTTCGGAGCGAGATCGCTGCGTTCTCTGGGGAATTTAAGGGGTCGGCGGGTGATAACGCGTTCATGATTTTTGAAAGCGCCGTTGATGCCGTTACCTTCGCCGTCGAGATGCAGAAGATCTGCAGCGAGATGAACCAGAGCCTGTCCGCAGACGAACAGATATGGTTTCGCTTCGGCATCAATCTCGGCGAAGTTCTTGTTCAGGGAGACGATATTTCGGGTGAGAGCATCAATATCGCTGCCCGGATTGAGGCGTTTTCAAATCCCGGACGAATTTGCATTTCGGGCGCGACCTACGATCATGTCAGCAACAACCTTCAATATGGGTACGAATATCTTGGTGGCCACGATTTCAAAAATATCGGCAAAACAGTCGATGTCTTTCAGGTTCATGAAAACCCGGCCTCCGCGGCAATGACCCCGGGATTGAGGCGCGATATCAACAGATCGGTCGACTACCGGGAAAGGGCTATTCCAAATCAGTCCATTGTTGTGCTGCCCTTCGAGTTTCAGGGCAACAGCGAGGACGACAAATGGTTTGCTGAGGGCCTGACGGAGGATGTAACCACCAGCCTGTCGCGCTTTCACAATCTCTTCGTTATCTCTCGCGATTCCGCTTACATGTACCGCGACCGGCTCAAAGCGCCAAAGCAAGTGGCAAGCGAACTGAGGGTGCGCTACGTTGTAGAGGGGTCCGTCCGAAAATCCGGAGCCCGGCTGAGGATTACCATCCAGCTACTGGACGCGCTGCTGAACCGCACGATTTGGGGCGAGCAATACAATCGCAATATCGAAGACCTCTTTGATTTGCAGGACGAAATCAATCAAGTCATCGTGTCGGCGACAGCGGCCCAAATCGAGGTTACTGAACAAGAACGAACCCGCCTGCTGCCGCCCGCAAATTTGCTGGCCTATGGGATAGTGCTTAAGGGTGAAAGGTATTTGTCACGGTACACGCAAAAAGACGTGCAAAACGCCCGCTCGCTGTTTGAGGCCGCTTTGGAGAGTGACAGTTCGTACTCACGAGCCTACGCCGCAAGTTCGCGGACGTCCAATTTAATCTGGCGCTACGACTGGTCTGAGGACACCGCGAACTCGCTTGACGAAGCCCTAGTATTTGCGCAGCGCGCCATTGAAATGGATGGAAGCGATGCGCGCGGGTTCGGCGAGTTGGGCTTTGCGCATCTTTACCGGAAGGAGCATGACGCGGCGCTTAATGCCTATGACCGTGCTCTGAAATTGAACCCCAACGATGCCAATGTGATGTCCGACATGGCTGACGCATTAGCGCATTCAGGTCGGTCAGAAGAGTCCATCGATCTTTTACAGAAAGCTATGCGGCTCAACCCATTTTATCCTGATCAATATGTCTGGCACCTCGGGGGGGCATATTTCAACCTTAAGCGCTATGATGACGCAATCAAAACAATCCAAAAGATGCAAAATCCGACCGAAGGAAGACGGATATTAGCTGCCTCCTATGCGTACCTTGGGCGAAAAGACGAAGCCCAGTCCGAAGCGGATCGGGTACGCAGAGCGCATCCGGACTTTGCTGCCGAACGTTGGGCCGATGTTCAACCGGACAAATACCCAGAAGACGTTGAGCACTTTCTGGAAGGCTTAAAACGTGCTGGACTATAAGGAATAGTAAGGCCAGCAAACGCTAATTGGATCAGTCGCTGGCATCTCCGCGTGCACCGCTGATCCGAGCACCCGAGACCCGCGCACCCGATACCCGAGCGCCTGATACGCGCGCTCCTGAAACCCGAGCGCCTGATACGCGCGCACCCGACACCCCAGCCCCGCCATCGCCGCCGGTATCGGGCAGAAGGTTTTCGAACCTACCAGAATCAACATCCAATCGGATCGTCTCATCCGTGCGCTTGACCGTCCAAGCGCGCAGGTTTTCATAGAACTTCTTATCGCGCGGATTAGGACCCGGAAGCTCGATATCGTCCGCCTCTTCGCCATTTCCATCTACTAGAAAGAGTACAGGAGACGTCAGTTCGAGATACGTGCCGTCAAAAGTAAAGCCATAGGCGCGCGCAAATTTCGGGTCTCTCTTTGCCTTTTTGTCTTCCGCAGAAATGCTCACCTGCAAATCATCAACCACACGACCAAATATAACGATCGTTGCTGAGGAGTGGATTGACTCTTTCATAGCGACATTCCTTAAATGAGAATTCTGGAAGAAAATTCAACCTAAAGCATTGAAATGGTAGCGCAGTATTCCGTTTTAGTCCATCGGCACCATAGTCCGCACGGAATTTGCGTGGCTGCCCTTGTCGAGCGGCTGGAGTTGTGGCCCGACTTTCACATAGCCGATGTCACGCATATCAAAGTTGCCGCGAATCAGCCGTGCAAATCGGCCTCCCGTATGTCGGCGGTCAATTTCCACGAATAAATCAGCCACTTCGACAAAATCGAGTTGAACATTTTTCAACTCTTTCCAGGTGTCCGCCAGATAGGTCCCCAAGATGTCACGCGCATCAATCAGGGCCAGTTTAAACGCTGCCGGATTGGCGGCAAACGCTTCGTCGAACATAGCCTGCATGACAGTCGCATATTCAGGCGTCGCCAACAATTTGTCGGACAACTCTTCAAGCTCAGGTGAAATCGCACCGTAGTCGAGCAGCATCTCATGAAAGATATCCACGAAGATATCGAAGAATGCACCGGTAAGCGGCTGGGCTAAATGGTGTTCCTTGACCCAGCCCTTAGCAAAATCACTCAGCCGCGAGTCGTTGGCGGCCACTCGGATCTGCTTGTTTTCAGACAGTTCGGCGATCCGACTTGCCGCGTTAAGCGTGTACAGATTACCGCGCGTTTGTTCGAGCAGTTTATCTACCAGCGAGTTAAAGTGTAGCGACGAGAGGAGCGCAACAAGATCGGCAGCGCTTTCGTGAAACCCGAAATACTCCCCGGTCACGTTTTCTGGATCGGGGACGCCCACTTCAGAATAGATGATCGCGTGACCCAATTCATGGGCAATAACATCAAAGTTGAGACTGAAGGGCGTATATCCCCCATCGCTACGGTCGCCGCCCATCTCAAGAAATCCAAAGCCGGAATAGGCGTTTTCAAGCGAGGGCAGGATGGTCAGTTCGACGCGGTCATAAGTGCCATCGCTCTGCCAAGGGATCTCCCGCCCGAAATATCCCTCCCAAATATCCATCACAAATCGAACAGTTCCGAATAGGTGCGCAGTTTCGAATTGTGGAGTGCCAGGTTCGAGGTAGTCGAAATTGCCGTATTCGTCAGGATAAGCAGGAGTTTCAACCTGTCCCTGCCATGCAGGTGTCAAAACCGCAGAACAGTCGGGCGCAATGCCATAGGGGTCGGTCTTACCGATGGGAAATATTGCATACATGCGATCATCCGAGGGGCCCGGCCCAAGGCTCCCTGCGACGGATGAGACAAGAACAATTTCTGGCTCAGAAAAATCTTTCAGAAATTGGGGTTGAGGGAACAGTCGGAACCGCGTGCCCTGCATGGATTTGCTTCCCTCTCGCTACGTGCGCCTTACTTTCTGAGACGCAGCTTACCACATGCCGACTGAAATTAGCTGAGAAAGTTGTTCTTCCCCAATAGGTTGTAAGTGCCGCTGTCCGCGTTATTGCACTTCGTTTGGCGACTTTTCCAAGTCCGGGTGGCGTGGACCCAAAGATCGGTACGCTCAAAATGAAAGTCGATGTCAGGTGTTTCCAACCCAACCGTGATCATGCGCTCCAGAAGAAATCCGGCATCAATGCGTTTCTGATCGACCTCGTTCGCTGCAATCCAAGCCTTTAGGTTTTCGCGATCGTTTAGCCCCGTATCAGTTTCAGACAGAACGCTCTCCCATGTTCTGTCTTTAAAAAAGATATTCTTGGCCCGGACAGCTAATTCACCGGCTTCGGGCTGGGAAAGTACGTTTGCGAGAACCGCTGCCTTGAGAGTTGCCCGAACGTTAACCATTGCAACGCTCAGCCGCGTGAAACCAAGTTCAGCCGGTCCGTGTGCTAGTGCGACTTCATCATCACCTTCCAATATTCCGTCGCGGTAGTCGACATAGATCGCCCCAACACCAATCATGCCAAATGTATCAAGCTCAGCAGCGCGCAAGGCACCCATGCTGGACGCGCCAAGCACTGTAATACCTTGTGACATCGCCCATAGGATTTCCTTATGCCAGACTGAGGGAGTTCCGTCGAAATACCCATCGATAATGCCGATCGCCTTCGGTTTTTCGAGCGTTGCCAAATAGACATCGCCCTGGCGCACGGGGGGCCGGATTTCGAGTGCGGAACCCTGCAAGAAATCGGTATCGCAAAGAGATGGCCCGGCAAAGACGATCACCCCATAGTTCCTTCTCCACTGAGACGGCGGGCGCGGACGCCCGCGACATACCCTTCGTCGTCATCCGGAGCTTCAAGCCCCGGCACGATCACCCGTACAACTGAAATTTGGAATTCTTCACGCCCAAGACCGACAACAGCAACCTCTTTGATTCCAGCACTCCACAAGCACCTCTTGAGAAACTTGAGATCGCCTTCCAGATCAATGTTGAAGGATGAAGGGACATCGCAGAATTTCAGCGAAGGCATCGGTCCGCTAAGAGCAACCGCAAATTCCGTCATTTTCTGCGCTCGGCCGGACGCGCTGTATTCTTCAAATGACAGGTCCTCTCGGGCACCGGAGATATAGTTCAACCGCGTCTGCGCCGCTTCGTTTAGCGCTCTTTGCAGCGCGACCGAGCGGTCCGGATGGGTTCCTGATCCTAGCCCGAGATGGTCCGTTTCTGACTGGCGGTCAAAGATCACGCACATAAAGGTGGCCACTGCGACATCGGACGTCACATTCCATACAAAACACTCCAGACCAGCTTCCGCGAATTTCCGTAAGGCCTCCAAACAAATTGGATCATCGACGGTGTTTAGGTCAAGCTGCGACGACTTCTGCGCGTCGAGAGAGCCATGATGCCACAAAGCCAAAGCATCACGTTCGATCACTTCGCATATCGCATGGCATGTCGCCTCAAGCTCACTGTTCCCCGAGGCCAGACCGTTGGTACTTGAAGGAAAACAACCTGTGCCGGGAAAGAGCGGGTGGGTGTAATCAGTTTGCACCATTTCTACGGGAACAAGCACCTTTCTACCGCTCATCAATTCCTGTGCGTAGACCCAGTGTAGGCGTTCTGCGCTGTCGCGGGTGCGCCCACGAACTTCCGGCAGTCGTGTAAGGTCAATGAAATCATGTTGCTCAGACAGATCGTCAAAACGCGCAAAGAAAACTGGTCGGTCAAAATGCTCTGCATGCCAGATTTCGATCGCCTCCATTAAAGCGGAGACCTTGGCAAGAACAAGCGTCGAACCTTTTCCCTGAGATACCGAAATGGAGCGTGCATTGGGTCTGATGGCCAATACAACCGGTAACCCGACACGATCCAAACCTGTAACATTCGCAACGCGGGTAATCCCAAATTTATGCTTGATCGGCAGAATTCGATCGAGGGTTTGCTGGGCCGTGCAAATGCGGTGCAGCCCGTCTCTGAGCAGCTTTTTTGTGCCGCCAGAAATACCGAAATCCATTTGTTTACCGCCCGTTTGCGCATTCTCCAGAAGAGAATTCTATCATCCTTTCGATCCAATAGAAAAATAATTGAAATGTCTGCCACGAAACGATCCGGTATCGGTGGCATCGGCGCTGTCGAAAGAAAACTTTTTGAGGCGGGCAGGGCGAGCACTTAGCTTCTGTGTAAGACAATACGTTCCCTCTTTTGTTTTTTCTAGACGAGCCCCGAGATCATCCGCTTGGCCGTGATGGTGTATGTTCGGTTTCCACTTTCGCTTCGGAACGTGGAGGACCTTCTGAACGAACGCGGCATCGACATCAGCTATGAGACGGTTCGATTTTGGTGGAACAGATTTGACCCGCTGTTTGCCGCAGAGATCCGCAAGAATACGGTCAGCCAGATGCGCGCATATTCAAATTGGCAGTGGCACTTGGACGAGGTGTTCGTGAGGATCAACGGCGAGACGCACTACCTTTGGCGGGCTGTGGATCACGAGGGGGAAGTCTTGGAAAGCTTTGTCACAAAGCGCCTTGATCGAAAGGCAGCATTGAAATTGTTACTAAGAACAATGAAACGTCATGGTCGACCACATATCTTCGTCACCGATAAGCTACTTTCCTACGGCGCGGCGATGAAGGTCGTGGGCAATGTCGACAAACAGGAAACCGGCCGATGGCTCAATAATCGCGCTGAGAATTCATACCAACCATTTAGGCGAAGAGAGCGGGCCATGCTTCGATTTAGGCGCATGCGAACTTTACAGAAATTCGCCGCCGTTCATGGCTCAGTCCACAACCATTTCAACGCGGAGCGCCACCTTTACAGCCGATCAAATTTCAAACTGAACCGCGCTGCCGCTCTCACCGACTGGCGCGGTCTCTGCGCAGCCTCACAGATTGAGGTTGCTGGAGAACAGAGACTGGTTCGCATTGGTCTGACAGCACCTGTTCTCGGGCTGCTTCAATCTTGTCTGCGTATCTGCCCGGTCGGTTGCCGGGGTTGCTTCGCTTTTCGTATCCTATGGTCTGGCCTTTTAGCGGCCTCTTGCCGCTGCGTTCTGTATTTCGAGGCAAACACTCCTGAGGCCTGTTTTGGTGTATCGAAGACCGAAGACGTTTCGTGTTCACCTGCCGCGAGTTCTCTTGGAATATTCCATGGTGCTGAAGCTCATGCGCCTTAGCTGGCGTGGGCACCGCGCCATTCTGCCAAAGTGTCCAAGGCCGCACGGATCGTGACATCCATATCCATATACCGATAGGTCCCCAACCGGCCTATGAAGGTTACGCCTTCCTCTGCGGCGGCGGCTTCTTGGTACTGTTCTAATAGCGTATCTCCATCGGTGCGGTGGATCGGATAATACGGGATGTCGTCGGGTTCACAGGAACGGCTATATTCGCGGAACAGAACTGTTTTGTCATGCGCCTCCCAGGGACTGAAATGCTTATGCTCGGTGATCCGGGTCCAAGGCACTTCTTCATCGGTATAATTCATTACTGCGCAGCCTTGGGCATCGCCGCTTTTCTCTATGCGCTCGAAGTCCAGTGTGCGGTACTGCAACCGTCCGAACCTGTGCTTGAAATAGGCGTCTAGCGGGCCCGACCAGAAAACGTGATCATAATCTTCGATATCAGAGGGGTCCAGTTTCGTGTTCAGTTTCACCTCGATGTTGGGGTGGTTGAGGATATTCTCGACCATCGACGTATAGCCATGCTCCGGCATCCCTTGATGGCGGTGGGCGAAGTAATTGTCGTCATAGTTGAACCGCACCGGCAGCCGCTTTAAGATTGAAGCTGGAATTTCCGTGGGTTCCTTGCCCCATTGCTTACGCGTGTACCCTAAAAAGAAGGCCTCATAGAGTTCCGGCCCGATGAACTTCAGGGCTTGTTCTTCAAAGTTTTGGGGCTCTTCGATGGATGTGTCGGCACGTTCTTCGATGAATTCACGCGCTTCGTTGGGCGACATCGTGGAGCCAAAGAATTGGTTGATCGTCAGCAGATTGATAGGGAGCGAAAACACCTTGCCCTTTGTCGTTGCTTTAACCCGGTTTACGTAGGGTTTAAAGCTCATGAACTGGTTAACGTACTCCCAGACTTCATCATCATTTGTATGGAAGATGTGAGGGCCATAGGCGTGCACCATCACGCCAGATTTTGGGTCTCGCTCCGTGTGACAATTCCCAGCAATATGAGAGCGCGATTCAAACATTGTGATCTTATGGCCACTCTCAGCAAGGCTCCGCCCGATCACGGCGCAGGATAATCCTGCCCCTGCCATTCCAATGTGCATATGAATAAACTCCCTAGCCCCGCAACAGTGTGTAGCCTACACAGCTTAAAGTTGCCTAGCATGGTTTTCTATGTGCCAATGCCCTTTATTCCGATCAGAGGCAGATATGTCCAAACTTACCCTAAGCTCAGACGCTGGCGTGCCTTCGCCACTCGTGCGCAAATCAAGGCGTGCGATACGTTCTTTGCTAGATACAGGCGTTGCCACACGCATTGCTGCTAAACGGGCCTCTGTGTCTGGGCGCAAATCCCGCAGGGTTCTACTTCTCAGTGACGGCATGAAGGGGACCAGCGAACAACAATTTGCCCCCCTGCGTCGGTTCCGTCAGACGATTGCGGCCGAACTAGGCCTGATTTTTGAATTTGGTTCCACAGACCGAATTGCGTCGATCAGCAAGGAACAACTGTCTGGCTATGCCGCCGTTGGATTGAAGTTGGCCTTTGACACGCCCGCCGACAAGGCAGCGGCGCTTGCGCAAACCTTGTTTGACGCGGCACGGGCGGCGGGCGCGAAATGCTTGGTTTTTGACGGCGATGACGATCAATGTGTGATCTGGCCGCAAGTGATAGATGCCTGTGATACCTATATCAAAAAGCACCAGTTTGCTGACTTGAAGGCGTATAAGCGCAGCTACCACGGTAAGACCAACTTGACCGACTACGCACATCAGACTTTCGGTGTGGATTTTAGCGCCAACATCATCTCCGAGACTGCCCCCCTCAACGACGATCAAATCGCAAAGATCGAATTGGGTTGGAACATTGGGCTGGATGACAAAATCTACGACCTTTCTCGGGATATCTCAGCAAAAAGTTTAAGCAAACCTAAGACGATCGACATCTCATGCCGCGCCAGCGTCACGCCCGATAATTGGATCTACGGTATGCGCAATGGTGCAGTAGAGGCCATGCGCGCCCTTGAGGGTAAGATGCGCGTGCATGCGCCCAACAACCGAGTGCCCCAGCAAGAATATTACAATGAGATGCTCAGTTCTTGGCTTACGCTTAGCCCGTTTGGCTATGGTGAACTCTGCTGGCGGGACTTTGAAGCCATCCTCTGTGGCAGCATTCTGGTAAAGCCGGACATGTCCCATGTGGTTACTTATCCGGATATATTTATACCTGGTGAAACCTATCTTCCGGTGGCCTGGGATTACAGCAACCTTGAAGAAGTCTGCACCGGAGTGTTGCAGAACACGGAACAGCGCGACCAAATCAGACGCACTGCGCGTGAAACGCTTTTGAAAGGGCTGACTGCCCAAAGCTTCATCGCGCGCCTGGAAATCACCATGAAAGCTGCCGCCGTCCTGGACGCATAAGATCAAGAGGGGGGGGGAGCGAGGGCGCATTAGCTACACATTGGAGCATCTGGCGGCCAAAACTCATACGTCACTGGCGAAAGCGACCGATTTTGACCAGCTCTGATCAATGAAGCGGACCTTGGCGAAACTGCAGCGAAATGGTGCATCGTCCCACTCTGCCGACCTTCTCTCGCCGAAAATGCGCCAAGATGGACGAATGGCCGATCTGGTGAAGGGGCACCGCAGCGCTCGGCACCGCAGCGCTCAGCCACGGGGCGAACGGCAGGTTAAAGCCGAAAGCGCGTCAGCGGCGTTTGCCAGGGGTCTTCGTAACTTTGTTACCGCGAGGTCCGGTCTGGATGACCGTATTGGTTGAGTTTTCCTCCGTAAGCTTACGCCACCGGTCAAGGCGGGCCGGATCGAGTGTCCCATCGGCGGTCGCATCCTGAACCGCGCAACCGGGTTCATGAGCATGTGTGCAATCGCGGAAGCGACACTGGGACGCAAGCTCGACGATCTCTGCAAACAGAGTGTTCAGCCCTGCTGAGACATCGCTCAGATGCAGCGTTCGCATTCCCGGCGTGTCGATCACCCAGCCGCCACCGGCGATAGCATGAAGCGAACGCGAGGTGGTTGTATGCCGCCCTTTCGCATCCGCCGCGCGAATGGCGCCTGTTGGCTGTGCATCCTCGGCAGACTTCTCCGACAGCGTATTGAGCAAAGTCGACTTACCGACCCCGGACGACCCGACAAGGGCGACGGTCTGCCCTGGTCCACACCAGCGCGCCAATGTGAGTGCCGCATCGGGAGATTTTGCGTTCAGCATGACGGCATCCAGACCGGTTTGAAGGGCTTGCGCCTGCCGATGATACTGTGCGGGTTCTGCGGTCTGATCGATCTTGGTCAGGACGATCACAGGGACGGCACCAGCCTCGTATGCCAACGCCAGATACCGCTCCAATCGTGCTGGATTGAAGTCATCATTGCACGATGTGACTATCAAAAGAGTGTCGACATTCGCTGCAATAAGCTGCGCCTGTCGCCGGCCTTCGGCTTTGCGCTGTAACTGCATCCGTCTCGTGAGACGCCGGACCAGCAGCCGGGTTTCGCGCGCCACAAGAACCCAGTCGCCCACGGCGAAATCCGTCGTATTCGTCTGAGCGGCAAGTTTCAGCCTCATCGGGCCATGCTCAGACATCGCAGTGACGCGGTCCCGGTGGACGGTTGCGATGCGCATGGGCGCAAGCTCGGCTTCGCCGGGCTCCACTTGCTCGTCAAAAAACGTTGACCAACCGAGAGTGGCTAATGAATCTGCGTGCTGAGCTGATGAATGGGTCATTCCCGACTGAATGGCGGTGGAAACACCTTGTTGCAAGCTTTCCTTTAAGCCAGCGCAAGGGCTACCATGCGACAGAACCGGTCGAGCATGCGCGTTAGCTGACGCATATGGCTGCTTGGATGGTTGTGTTGCGCACATCAATGCATGAGGCTACGAGATCGATGCTTGAAGGGAATTACGCCATGATGATCTACGGCTTACAGACTTGCGCAATCTGTCAGAGGGCCCGCAAAACATTAGAAGCGAAGGGAATTGACGTCATTTTTCGTGATGTTCGGTCGGAGCCGTTGAGCGAGGCGGAACTGTCGAAGTTGATCGTAGAATTCGGGGACCGGCTTGTGGACCGCAAGTCAAATGACTACCGCGCGCTTAATAACTGGTTGAAGAATTCGGAGGCTGAGGCGCAGATCGCGGCCCAACCCAAGGTAATGGCCCGCCCAGTAATCCGTGACAACGACAGGTTCTTTCTGGGGTGGGATGATGATGTTCAGGAAGCTTTACTCGCGGACTGATGCCCTGAGCTGGACTGCACCCTACCACAATCCCAGTTGCACCGCTTGGACCCACGGATGTGGCCCCAAATTGACTTGAGTTGTGGCCGTTGAATGGTCGAATTAGGTCTGGTCTGGGCCCATCACAGTAAACGGATGCAAAAAATGTTGGCTCGGGGCCGTAGGTGCGAAAGTTGCTCCCGGATTACCGAAATTTTGGGGATGGCCATAGTCAGCTTCGCGACCTAAATGCGTGATATTGCATCGCGCAAGTGCGGCCGTATCGCCGCGGCGCCTGAAGATTTGCCACAACGATAGTTTTACTCTTTGCGCCTGAAAGCTTAAACTCAAGAAGCCCTCTGGCCCGTGACGCCCTCCAAACTTGAACAAAGGGGCCCCATGGCCAGTAAAACAAAGCTTCACCCCCGCAATCTGCACTTAGATGGCTATGATTTTGAGCGGTTGGTTACCCAGACACCTGAGCTTGAAGCCTTCATGATCAAAAATCCCGTCGGTCAGTCGACGGTTGATTTCCAAGACCCGTTGGCTGTTCGCATGCTTAATCGGGCCTTGCTAAGAACGCATTATGATATCGAATTTTGGGATATCCCGGCTGGGTATCTCTGCCCTCCGATACCCGGCCGTGTCGACTACATTCACCATCTCGCGGACCTGCTTGCTGAAGATAATAACGTCCAAGAAGCGCCGCGGGGACGCCATATCAAAGCGTTGGATATCGGCACCGGTGCGAGCTTGGTGTACCCCCTGATAGGCCAGAGCGCTTATGGCTGGCGTTTTACGGGCGTCGATGTTGACGCAAACGCGATTAAATCGGCACGCCAAATCCGTGACGTCAACAAGTTGGATATTGACCTTCGGCTACAGAATAACTCTGAGAACATCTTTCGCGGCGTGATCCAGCCCGACGATGTCTTTCACGTCACCATGTGTAATCCACCGTTTCACGGTTCTAAAGAGCAAGCGAACAAGGGCACCCAACGCAAGTGGGCGAGCCTTGGCAAAGGACGCTCGACCAAACTCAACTTTGGTGGCCGAGACGCTGAGCTTTGGTACCCGGGTGGCGAGATAAAGTTCATCGCACGCATGGTTGCCGAGAGCATGGACTTCGCCAAACAGTGCCTGTGGTTTACTTCGTTGGTGTCAAAAAAGGACAATCTTCAGCCGCTCCATCGAATTTTAGGCAAAGCGCGGGTTGCTGAATATAAGGTCGTCGAAATGGCACAGGGGCAAAAAACAAGTCGCTTCATTGCCTGGACCTATTTCAAGAAAAAGCAACGCACCTTGTTTGATGAACGAGGGGCATAAGAGCCTCTAGCCTTACTGACCTGGGCCAGGCATGGCAGCGCGTAGATCGTCTTCGCTGATCTCCAGCGCCTGAGCCGCAGCTGCGAAATCGGGCGGCATCGATGTGTCGAGAGCGTTCATCAATTCGACTTCCGCGATGCCCAACTGCGCGGCCACCGCCGCGAAGTCAGGGCGTCCTCCGGCACGGGGCCCTCTCTCCGCCACTTCGATCGCGCCGTGGTAGCAATCGATCATGTAAGGGGCCTCGTCCGCCGTCAGATGGTAGTGGTAGATGCCTTCGGGAAACTCTGGCGTCACGCCAACGTGGCCGCTGCAGGCGTCCAGATCGGCGTTCGTCACGATGACGCCACCTTCGCCCTGATTGCTGTACACCGGAAAGCCATCTTCCAACACGCCGATCATGACCGAATGTTCGCCCGGCTGGCCCAATGCTTCGGAGATACAGACCGGAATGCCATGATAGTGATAGTCGGACCCGTTAACGAGTGTGTGCCCGTTGCATTCGTCCAGAAACGGCACATGATCGTGAATGACCTTGTCGTCCTGCGCCACGACTGCGCGTTCCATGTCTTCGTAATCATTAAAAAGCTGCGCGCCGCTGAGTGCCACACCGATGCGTCCCAGTGATGTCTCCGTCGTTTTCTCGACAAAGACTGGCCGCGTGGTGATGGTCGTGTCGACCTCGGTTTCTGTGAAATACTCTGCGGAATTGACGACACCGAAGAATTCGGCTGGCTTGCCTTTGAAGGGCTGGTCGGTGGGGTCACTGGGGATCAAGTATTTTTCCGCGAACCCATGGCTGGGAATGCCATTGGATTGGTATCGGAACGTGTTGGCATTGGCATCCATGGTGATGGTGACGTTGTCCGCCCAGCCCGCGGCCTCTACCGCGGCAGAGGTGTCAACCGCGGCATTCTGCGCAGACAAGAGCGCAGGGGCCAGCGCTGCAGTGGCAAGCAGAAAGGACGCGGTGGCCGTCCTAAAAAAGCTTTGTTCGACATGGTCTGGATGTCCTTTGTGATAACGAGGTCGGCAAGAGCGCTGTAAGACCAAATCTGTTGCAAGAATGGTCGATTGCCAGCGTTATACGGTCACGCAGCGTAGGTCCGTCGCTTCTCCCTCGAAGAAAAGTGGACAGAGGAAGGGCCATGACCAAAGCATGGCGGTTCGCCCCGCTCGATCCCGCACGTACAATCAGACGATGCCCTTCTGATGCCTAACGTTTTTTTTGGGCCACCCAATAGGCCTGTGTGTCTTTACGCAGGTCCTCATATGACTTGATTCGCTTTTTGGATTCTTCACCTCCATGGTCCACCAGCAAGGCGATGAGGGTTTCAATCACGGCCATTGCACCAGCGTAGCACCCGAAATGATGCGGAGAGAGGACCGAGACGATTAGGTTTTCATCTGGTGTAAATTGCGTGTCTACGATCTCGCTATCTGAGATCATGATCAACTTCACGCCTTTGCTATGCGCGAACCGGCAGGCCTCGATCGTCTCACGGGAATAGGGGGTGAATGTGATAGCGATCATCACATCGTTTTCTGTTGCTGAGTTCAGATCATCAATTGGGCTGGTCATATGCCGAGGGATCAATTGCAGGCTCGGCAACGCCATTCTGCCCACATAATGTAGGTAGTAGGCCATCGAATAGCTGGCGCGGGTGGCGGTCAGATAAACGGTATCTGCCTCGAAAAGTAGCTTCACAATTCGCTGCAATTGTTCGGGGATTTGCCGTTGCAGTGATCTTTGCACAATCGCGAGCGTGTTGTGCGCCGCTGTGGCCTGCACCTGCCCGAGAGGCCCGTGTTCTTTAAACGCATCGACCCAATCTGGCTGCTCAACCGCCGCGGCGGAGGAGACGAGAGCATGGCGGAAGGGTTCGCGCAGCTCTTCAAAGCCACTGAATTTCAGCCGCTCTGCCAGTCGTACAAGGGTGTAGGGGCTTACCCCTGCTTTGCGGGCTGTTTCGCGGATCGGATCCAAACCGAAGTCGGATGGGTGATCGACAATATATTTTGCCGCCGTCCGCAAGCCACGGGGCAAGTCCGGCAGTATCGTCTTCAGGTCTGATAGAACACGGTTTTTCAGGGTAGGGTCCATATCAAGGGCCTTGGGGTTAGAGGGAGCCGGAGGGGCAACAGGTGCCACTATGTCCAATGAAAGAAGTGAAAACAAACGTTCTTTTTACCAAGCATTGACTGAATCTGTTTTTGTGACCAGACAGGATGTAATGAATGTTTGCCCATCCGGGCCTACGCGAAAGTCACAGACATTCTTCAGGAGCCGCTGATGGCCAACTCTCTTCCGTCTCACGCCTCAGTCGTGGCAATCGGTGGCGGTATAATGGGGTGTTCTACGTTGTATCAACTGGCGAAAATGGCCGTTACTGACGCTGTTTTGGTTGATCGCAATATGGGGCCAGAAAGTGCACGTATCGCAGCCGAGTTGGATGCCGAAAACATGCTAGAGTTTGGTACAACTGTAATCGAAGGGCCGGTGTTTGATCCTGACGGTTCACGCATGAAAGGTTAACCCATGGACCACAGCTATATTATGGTCGCCCCGAACGGAGCGCGGCGTGGCAAGGCGGACCATCCTGCTTTGCCGGTCACCCTGCAAGACACTGTTGAAACGGCAAAATCCTGTCAGATCGCGGGGGCGCATGCGCTACACCTGCATGTTCGAGATGCGAAGGGCGGGCATTCCCTTGATACCGGACGCTATTTGGAAGCTTTGGCCGAATTGGCGGTGCAAGTACCCGCAATGCGCGTGCAAATCACAACCGAAGCTGCAGGTATCTTTGATGTGGCCGCGCAGTTTGAATGCCTCGCAAAGGTGCGTCCCGATTGGGCATCTATCTCTGTCCGCGAGATCGCCCGCGCGCCTGAGATGGCACAAAAGCTATATGCCACTTGCGCCGAGCAGGGCACAGAGGTGCAACATATCCTCTATAACACTGACGACATCGCGCTGCTGCGCGACTGGCAATCGCGTGGAATTATTCACACCGCGCCTGAGGCAAAGCAGGGTTCGGTGCTGTTTGTGCTGGGCCGCTACAGTGATGGCCAGATTTCTGAACCTTCGGATCTTGACCCGTTTCTGGCAGCACTGCCGGACGCGTCCCGGTGGATGATCTGCGCTTTCGGGCCACAGGAACACGCCTGTTTGGCCGCTGCCGCGCAACGGGGCGGTGATCTGCGTGTTGGCTTTGAAAACAGCCTCTGCAATTCCCAAAATTTCGTTCACGAAACCAACGCCAGTTCCGTCGCAGCGCTGCGTGAACTGCTTCAAGGAAACCCCGCATGAGCCATGTTTTTCCTCGCCACTGCAATGCGACCCTGCCAACAGCCACTGCCGGAGATGGGTGTTTCTTGATCGACCAAGACGGAAAACGGTATTTTGACGGCTCTGGCGGTGCGGCTGTATCTTGCCTGGGCCACTCAAACGCCCGCGTGCGCGACGCGGTGAAGGCGCAGGTGGATCAAATGGCGTTCGCCCATACGAGCTTTTTCACCTCTGATCCTGCCGAGCAGCTTGCTGATCTGTTGATTGAGCATGCGCCGGGCGATCTGGATCGTGTGTATTTCGTATCCGGCGGCTCGGAAGCTGTTGAAAGCGCTATCAAATTGGCGCGCCAGTTCCATTTGGAAAACGGAGAGCCCGCGCGCAAACACCTGATCGCCCGGCGCCAAAGTTACCACGGCAACACCATCGGGGCCCTGTCCGCTGGTGGCAACGCGTGGCGGCGTCAGCAGTTTGCGCCATTGCTCGTCGAAATGAGCCATATCGCCCCTTGCTACGAATATGCGGAGCGACCAGAGGGCGAGAGCCTTGAAGATTACGGCCAACGTACCGCGAATGAGCTAGAGGCCGAAATCCTGCGACTTGGGCCTGAAACCGTTATGGCATTTATCGCCGAGCCAGTTGTCGGCGCCACATTGGGCGCGGTGCCAGCGGTGCCGGGGTACTTCAAACGCATTCGCGAAATCTGCGATCAGTATGGCGTGCTCTTGATCTTGGATGAGGTGATGTGTGGCATGGGGCGCACAGGCCATCTGTATGCCTGCGAGGCGGATGGGATAGCCCCCGATATTCTGACCATCGCCAAAGGGTTGGGCGCAGGGTATCAGCCGATTGGCGCAATGCTCTGCACCTCGCAAATCTACAATACGATCGCGCAGGGCACCGGCTTTTTCCAACACGGACATACCTACATTGGCCACCCTGTCGCCGCCGCTGCGGGCCTTGCTGTGGTGCAAGAGATTTTAGAGAATGATCTGATCCCTCAGGTCAAGGCACGCGGCACCTATCTGCAACAGCAGCTTGAAGCCCGCTTGGGGCAGCATCCCCATGTTGGCGATATCCGTGGGCGCGGCTTGTTTCGGGGGGTTGAGCTTGTGGCGGATCGCGGCAGCAAAACGCCGTTTGATCCGAAATATGGTCTGGCGGCAAAGGTAAAAAAAGCAGCCTTTGCCGAGGGTTTGATCTGTTACCCCATGCCCGGTGCACGCGATGGCCGTGTTGGCGATCATATCCTGTTAGCGCCGCCATTTATCGCCTCTGAGGCCGAGCTTTCGGGTCTCGTCGATATGCTCGCAACTGCCATCGATAAGGTGCTCGCGGAGCTTTGAAGACCTCTATCGCTGCGCTCCGTCTCCTCAATCGGCGGAGCGCATTTCCTTCGCATTTGGCGCACCGAAATCCTCAAGCTTATCCGCAGCGGTGGAAAGCATTCCGGACGGTCCGATAGAAGCTCCCAATTCTCCGGCTTGGTCACGCTTCATACCTTCCACTGGTCGGCCAGCCGCTGCGCGGACAGGCGCTTAGCTTGCGGGCAATGCGAGACGATAACCCGAGCGCTATTTGGCACCGCCCCTTGGTCCCGCCAAAGCTGATTGGTTTTGTGCCCGCTAGATATAAGATCGCCGCGCCGCCCAGCGGGCTAACGCCTCCACCACCACCCACAACACCAACGACAGCGCCGCCAGCACAACCAACGCCGCAAACATCAGCGCCGTCTGGCCACGGCCATTGGCCATGAGCATCAGGTGCCCTAACCCACGCGATGATCCGACCCATTCGCCGATCAGTACCGCCAGCGGCCCATAGACCACAGCAAGGCGCAGGCCAGAGATCAGGCCCGGCACGGCGTGGGGCAGGCGTAGCAGCAGCGTTTCGCGCCAGCGGCTGGCCCCGGCAAGGCGTGATAGATCGCTCAGGCCGGGGGGGAGCGCCATCAGTCGGTCGAACAAAGCCGAGGCGATGGGGAAGTAGGTAACAAGAGCGATAGTGACGATTTTGGACGGCATGCCGTAGCCAAGCCAGAGGGTGATGACAGGGGCGAGGGCGAAAACTGGCACGGCTTGAGCGACAACCAGCATCGGGCGCAAAAGCCAGCGCGCACGGCGGGACAGAGTCAGCAACACCGCTGTTTCGACCCCTAGAAAAATCCCCACTCCAAGGCCGAGCGCGAGGTTGCCCGCTGACCAAAGGGCGTTTTGCCACAGCAGCGCAGCATTTGCGCTCAGCGCTTGCAGCACAAGCCACGGCCCCGGCAAGATAAAACGGGGCACACCGCTGAGCGTGACCACCAACTGCCAAATTGCCATCGCGAGCGCAAAGCTGACCGCGCCGCGCCATACTCTATGTCCGGCAAATGGCATCAGGCGGCCTTGTCGGGAGAGGTGAGGCCCATCCGGCGCAGTAAGTCCGCCTGGGCAGCGAGGGTTTCGGGCGCGTCGATACGGCGGGGGGGCAGCGCGGAGGGCAGGGCGCAGGGCGAAATCCCGCCGCGCGCCACGATCCATGCGTGATCGGCCAGCCGCAGGGCTTCGGCAGGGTCATGGGTGATCAAAACCACGGTCCGACCCGCCAGCAGCCGCGCGGCCAAACCCTGCATCTGATGGCGGGTGACCACATCAAGCGCAGAAAAGGGCTCATCCAGCAGGACAATGTCGCGCCCTTCAAAGAGCGTGCGGGCTAAGGCGACGCGCTGGCGCTGACCGGCAGAGAGTTCGGCCGGTTTGCGATCCGTCTCTGCCCCCAATCCAACCTTGGTCAAAAGCGTCCTAGCGCGGTTAGGGTCGGGGCGTTCTCCCCGCAGGCGGGCGGCGATTGTGACATTCTTTAATGCGCCAGCCCATGGCAGCAGTTGGTCGTCCTGCGCCATCATTGTCACGCGCGACGCAAGGGGCGCGCCGTCCTTTGCGATGATCTGTCCTTGCATCTGTGCCGCACAGGGCAGCCCAGCCAGCAAACGCAAAAGCGAGGTTTTCCCGACGCCTGAGGGGCCGAGCAGCACGCTCCATTGGCCGCCGGGCAGGGTAATGTCAAAGGGTTCAATCAAAGTTGCTTTGGCCCCTTGCAAAACACCCGCAAGATGGATCGCGGGGGCGCTCATGCGGATTTGGGCGAAAGCGCCATATCCCAGAAGCCCACTTCAAGCCGCGTGGCGGTATCAAACCGCGACTGTAGTGTCGTCGCGCGCGGTAAGGTCTGCCAATCCGGCCCCAAACGCCGCGCTACTGCACCATCGACCAATGCTCCCACATCCCGGCACAGGGATTGGTACTCCTCCCCCCCATAGACGGCGCACCAATCGGCAAAGGGGCCGTCATTGCCCCGCAGGCTCAGCCCAATCTCCCCATAGCCCAAGACGCAGGGCGCGAGGGCGGCCATGAGATCGAGGAAATCCCCGGAGTACCCCGCCTCCAGCACATAGCGGGTATAGGCGAGGTTGCCGGGTGCTTCTGTCGTGGCCTCAAGTGCTGTGCGATCAATGCCGTGGCTTGCGCAGGTTTGCACATGCAGCGGCATTTCCACATGGACCAGCGCATGCACAGTGGCGCTGGCGGCGGCCATCTCATCTAATGTCTCCGCCTTGGCTGCGGCCAGCGCCCAAGCGCGGGCGAAGTGGATCAGAAAGGCGTAATCTTGCCGCAGATAATGTAGGTAGCTTGCCTGTGGCAGGGTGCCGCCCCGCAGCCCTTCGACAAAGGCGTGTCGGGTGTAGCGTTGCCAATCCTGCCCCGCAGCACCACGCCACGCGGCGAAAGCTGTACCGTAATCGGGGACGTTCATTGCCCAACCTTCGCGGTTACATCTACCACGAGATCGGCGGCAGGGATCGTTGTCTCAACCACACCGCTTTCCAGCATGAAGGTCTCAAACCGGTCATACCGCCCATGGTCCACGGCGGCAGGGCGGGTGGCGAAGCGGGGCCATGTGTCTTCCCATGCGCGGATGTTCAGCTCATTGCGCAGCTCGGCGTCGGAGGCAAAGAAGACCTCTCCGCTGGCGGTCGGATCATTCACGATATCAGCAGCGGCCCGTTCGGTGGCACCTAGAAACCGGGCGATCATGTTGCGGTTCATGTCGTCCGCATGGGCGACGTAAATCAGCTCGTCATAAGCGGGCACGCCTTCGGCTTCGGGGTAAAAGCAGCGCCCCTCATGGCCTTTGATCGCCATCTGGTTCAGCTCAAAATTGCGGAACGCGCCGATCACTCCATCGACTTGGCCCGACATCAGCGCGGGCGAGATCGACCAACCGATGTTGATCTGCTCAACCTCCGACGGGTCCACGCCATTGTTGCTGAGCATCGCGTCCAGCAGCATCTCTTGCACACCTGCCACGGCAAAGCCGACCTTGCGGCCTTTAAGGTCGGCCATCTCCTTCACCGGGCCATCGGCGCGCACGACAAGGCAGGTCAACGGGGTCTCAATCAGCGTGCCCACGCGGCGCAGGTCCAGTCCTTCGCGCTGGGCCAGATGCAGTTCCGGCTGGTAGGAAACCGCCAGATCGACCCGGCCCGCTGCCACCATGCGCGGCGGCTCATTCGGGTCAGCAGGAGAGATCAGTTCAACCTCAAGCCCTGCATCGGCGAAATAGCCCTTTTCTTCGGCCAGAATGATCGGCCCGTGATCGGGGTTGATGAACCAATCCAGCATGACGGTCATCTTGTCTTGGGCCACAGCGGGGGCGGCAATCAGTGTGAAGGCGAGGGGGGCGAGGATGTTTTTCAAGGGAAAGGCTCCAATATAGTGTTTGTTCAGGAAAGGATTAGGCGCCGGGCAGGGCCACTAGGGCGATCTCACCCGGCCAGCGGGCGCGAAGGGTGTTGGCCGCATGATGGGCGCGCAGGCCGGTGCGGCAGGCGAGCACGATGCGCGATGTGTCGGGCGGTAGCGGCAGGTCTGGCAGCGCCTCGGGCGGGACATGGCGTGCTTGGGCTGAGAAAGGCGCGGGCGCTTCGGTGCGCAGGTCGATGACCAGATCGTGCGGGGCAATCTGGCTCTCGGCTATGAAAGGCGTCAGCGTTTCAGGCTCGGGCGCGGCGTCGAAACGAATGCCCGACATGCGCCAGTTCGCGGCATCCCAGATCATCAACTGCCCAAGTGGAGAGGGCGACAGCCCCAGCAGCACCGAAAGCGCCATCTGCGCCTGCGCCGCGCCGATCACTCCCACGACCGGCCCTAAGACGCCCGCCGTGGCGCAGGTGGCCGCTGTCTGTGGCAGATCAGGGAAGACCGCACGCAGGGAAGGCGCAGCCCCGCAGAAGCCGCCAACATAGCCCGACAGTCCAAGCGCGGAGGCTGAGATAAACGGCTTACAAGCCGCCAAAGCCACATCCGACAGCGTCAAGCTCGCCGCGAACGTATCCGCGCAATCAAGCGCAATATCGCAGCCAGCTACCAGCGCGGGCGCATTGGCGGGGGTGAGCCATTCGGCGCGGGACGTGATCGTCACCTCGGGGTTCAGCGCCGCCATGGCCTCAGCCGCGGCGGTAACCTTAGACCTGCCGATATCGCCCATCCGGTAGAGCGGCTGGCGGTGCAGGTTACTCTCGGCCACCACATCGCCATCAACCAGCGTGATCTGTCCGACACCGGCCCCGACGAGATATTGCAGCACCGGCACCGCCAGCGCTCCGGCACCGACGACCAGAACCCGCGCCGCAGCCAGCCGCGCTTGGCCTTCCGCGCCGACCTCTGGCAAGGTCGTTTGGCGGACATAGCGGCTCATGCCGTCACCTTGAGCCATTCGCGCATCCGCGCATCGGGGTCGGCGTTCAGGGTGATATCCGTGACCGCCGCCACCGTATCAGCCCCAGCGGCAAAGGCCCCCGGCGCGCGGGCGACACTCATACCGCCGATGGCGCACAGCGGGATATCCCCGATCCGAGCCTTCCATTCGGTCAGCCGGTCGAGACCTTGTTCAGTCCATTTCATCTTTTTCAGGATCGTCGGATAAACGGGGCCAAGCGCGATGTAGTCGGGGGCGAGGGCAAGGGCGCGCTCAAGCTCGGCATGGTCATGGGTCGACAGGCCCAGCTTCAGCCCCGCGCGGCGGATCGCGTGGATGTCGGCGGTATCCAGATCCTCTTGGCCCAAATGCAGCCAGTCAGCCCCCAGCTCAATCGCGAGCTGCCAATGATCATTTACCACCAATTGCGTGCCGTGCTGGCGGCAGAGGTCAAGCGCGGTGGAGATCTCGTTCCGCAGCACGTCTTCAGGCGCGTCCTTGATCCGCAACTGCACCAGTTTCACGCCCAGCGGCATCGCCCGCGCGACCCATGCGGCACTGTCAAAAACAGGATAAAAACGCGGCAGGTTCATAGCCAAGCCTTTCCGATGACAGGGGTTGAGGGCACAGCCATGTCACGTTGCCCCATGGGGCCAGAGGCGACGGCGAGCGCTCCTGCGCGGCAGGCCAATGCAAAGGCTTCGGCCATGGCGGCGGGGTCTTCGGCCTCGGCCACGGCGGTGTTTAGGAGCACCGCGTCAAACCCCATCTCCAACGCCTGCGCGGCATGGCTGGGCAGGCCGAGACCTGCGTCAATCACCATTGCCACATCTGGAAATGCCGCCCGCAAGCTCCGCAGCCCGTGGAGATTGTTCAGCCCCAGCCCCGAGCCAATCGGCGCGCCCCATGGCATCAGCACACGGCATCCCGCATCGACCAGACGCGCGGCCAGCACCTGATCCTCGGTCGTATAGGGAAACACCTCGAAGCCGTCGGCACAGAGCACTTCGGCAGCCTCGACAAGGCCGAAAGGATCGGGTTGTAGCGTGTCGGCATGGCCGATGACCTCCAGCTTGATCCAATTCGTCTGGAAATACTCCCGCGCCATCTGCGCGGTGGTGATTGCCTCGCGCGCCGAATGGCAGCCCGCAGTATTGGGCAGCAGATGCACGCCAAGCCCGCGCACCATGTCCCAAAACGCCTGACCCGCGCCCTGTTCGCGGCGCAGTGAAACGGTCGCGACAGGTGCGGCGCTTTGGCGAAAGGCGGCTTCCATCACCGTCGGTGACGGGTAGCGCGCGGTGCCCAGCATCAGCGGCAGAGGCAGGGTGGTGCCGTAAAAATCGCGCATCGCTCAGCCCCCCTGCATGGCGCTGAGCACTTCGAGCCGGTCGCCGTCGCTCAGCATCGTCTTGCCCCGCGCGCCTGCGGGGACGAAATTGCCGTTGAGCGCCGTGGCGACTTTCGCCGCGCCCCAGCCAAGCTCCGCCAAGGCCGCGTCAAGCTGAGAGGCCACGACCTCAAGCGCCTCGCCGTTTACTTCAATTTTCACGGAATAGATCCCCCGTTGTCGCTGTTGCAAGAAAGGCCGCGGCCTGTTCGGCCAAGGCCGGTGCCATCAAGAACCCGTGCCGGAACAAGCCGTTAAGGTGCAGCACCGCGCCGCGTTTCACGATGCCGGGAAGGTTGTCGGAAAAGGCAGGGCGCAGGTCCGCGCCCATCTCGACGATCTCCCCTTCGGCAAAGCGCGGGTCGAGCGCATAGGCCGCCGAGAGCAGTTCCAGCGCCGAGCGCGCGGTCATTTTGGCGCGGCTGGCGCTCTCAATCTGGGTCGCGCCCAGCATGAACATCCCGCTCCCACGCGGCACCACATAGAGCGGGTGACGCGGATGGAGCAGGCGGATCGGGCGGGTGAGCGTGACATCAGGCGCGCGCAGCAGGATCATCTCGCCGCGCACCGCACGCAAGCCGGGCAACTCCGCGCTGGCGGCCATGCCACGGCAGTCGATCACCGGGCCTGCGACCTCCGATGGGGTGAGGGGCGTGGTCTCGACCTTCACCCTCTGGGCGGCGAGCGTTTGGGACAGATCATGCAGCGCTTGGCGCGGGTCCAGATGCGCTTCGTCGGCAAAGAACAGGCCGCGCCGGTGACGCGCTGCGAGGTCAGGCTCTAAGACCGCGATGGCTTCGGCATCGCAAGCGTTGTGGCTCTCGGTTCGGGCCGCGAAACGCAGGATTTCGGCACGGTCGCGTTCGGGGGCAAGGACCAAGGTGCCGCGTCGGGTCACCTCGGTCACTTCAGACCACATGTCAGCGGCACGCTTCCCGTGGGTCACCACCGCAGGCTCGCTCAGCGCCCCTTCGCAAAAGGGGGCAAGCATCCCGCCGGCCCACCACGAACACCCATGCGGGCCGGGCGGGCCTTTGCGGTCGACCAACCGAGGCCGCAGCCCTTGCGCCAGACAGGCCCGCGCGGCCCAAAGCCCCGCAACGCCCCCGCCGATGATGGTGACGTCACTCATGCGGCCAGACCGCGTGAAAATGGTGCACCGGGCCGTGGCCGCTGCCGATGTTGAGGGTGTCGGCAACCGCGATGGCGCGTTGCAGATAGGTGTGCGCAGCCTGCACGGCGTGCGGCAGCGTCTGCCCGCGTGCAAGACCTGCGGCAATGGCGGCAGAGAGGGTGCAGCCGGTACCGTGGGTGTTCGTGGTGTGCTGGCGGGGGGCGCTGAGGCGCAGGGTTTCGGCCGCTGTGATCAGCAGGTCCACACAAGTCTCCCCCGTACCATGCCCCCCCTTCATCAACACCGCACCGGGACCGGCCGAGAGCAGAGCACGGCTCTGTTCCAGCATGGCGGCTTCATCGGTGGCTTCCTGCGTGTCGAGCAACCGAGCGGCCTCGGGCAGGTTCGGGGTCAGCAGATGGGCGAGGGGCAGCATCCGGTCGCGCAGGGTCGCCACCGCCTCGGGGGAAAGCAGCGCATCGCCGGATTTCGCCACCATCACCGGGTCGAGCACCACCGGGGCGCGGCAATTGGCGAGCCCGTCAGCGACGGCATTGATTGTCTCAGGATCGCCCAACATGCCGACCTTGACCGCGCCAATCGCCAGATCATCGAATACCGCCGCCATCTGCGCGCGGATCATTGTGGGAGAGATCATCTCGACCCCGGTCACAGCGCGGGTGTTCTGCGCGGTCACGGCGGTGAGCACGCTGGCCCCGTAGACGCCAAGCGCGCTGAGGGTTTTGAGATCCGCTTGAATGCCCGCCCCGCCGCCACTGTCAGAGCCCGCAATCGTCAGTGCTTGAAACGCCATATGGCCCCCATTCGTCAGATGGGCCAAGGGCATGTGGATACGGGATAAACGACGGGCCGCATGGGGCCGATGCTTGGTTCCGTTCCCTACGCCGGTACGACCCGGATCAGGTTCGATGGGTCGGTTTTCACCTCTCAGCCTTGCGGCACCCCAACGGATTGCCGGCAGGCTAGCGAGGCGGGGTGGCGGGGTCAACTGGTGACAGCTACTTTATGTGTTATCTCTCAATTTCAAATCCTTATGCGATTTACTTCATTCACTACATGAAGATTTGTTAATGAAAATCACGCGACTTGGGGATCACGCGCGCGTCGCGCGGATGGGAATGCATCGCCACCTGACCGGGCAGCGGATGGGTTGGATGATCACCCCGCGTGGTGATGCCGGGCATCGGCGCGTCCGACAGCGCCGCCAGCCTGTCAGAGCGGTCTTCCAACCTATCGGCCACCACATGGATCACCCGCCCATCGGTCTGCACACGGCCCTCGACCACCAGCAGACGCGCCGCCATGATCGTGGGGCGGTAGAGCTTGAACATATTGGGCCAGATCACAAGGTTCGCGACCCCGCATTCATCCTCCAGCGTGATGAAACAGACGCCCTTGGCGCTGCCGGGTTTTTGGCGCACCAGCACCAGCCCAGCGAGCTTGACCCGCCGTCCATGCCCCATCCGCCCCAAATCGCGGGCCGAGGAAAACCCCTGCGCGGCGAGGCTGCTGCGGTAAAAGGACATCGGATGCGCCTTCAGCGACAGGCGCAGCGTCTGGTAATCGGCGACCACCTGTTCGGCTTTCGGCATCACCGGGAGCGTCACCTCAGGCTCCGGCCCCTGAGACGCCGCCTCGGCATGGTCAAAGATCGGTAGCGCAGGCGCGTCGCGCAGCCCTTGGCTCTGCCACAGCGCTTGGCGCCGGTCGATCCCCATGCTGCGCATCGTGTCGGCGGCGGCCAACTGGCGGATCGCCTTCGCGTCTAATCCTGCGCGGGTTTTGAGGTCTTCGACATCGACAAAAGGCGTCTCGCGGCGGTCCATGATCCGCGCGGCGGCTTTTTCCTGCAACCCGTCCACCATGCGCAGCCCCAGCCGCAGGGCAAAGCCCTCGCCACAAGGCTCCAGCGTGCAGTTCCAATCCGAGAGGTTCACATCGACGCCGCGCACCTCGACCTGATGCTCGCGCGCATCGCGCACAATCTGCGCAGGGGCATAAAACCCCATCGGTTGTGAGTTCAGCAGCGCACAGGCAAAGGCCGCCGGGTAGTGGCATTTCATCCAGCTTGAGACATAGACCAGTTTGGCGAAACTCGCCGCATGGCTTTCGGGAAAGCCGTATTCGCCAAAGCCTTTGATCTGATCAAAACAACGTTGCGCGAAGACCGGGTCATAGCCGCGCTTGGTCATCCGACCCACCATCTTGTCCTGCAGCTTTTCAATCGTCCCGCGCGAGCGGAAGGTGGCCATGGCCTTGCGCAGCTCATTGGCCTCAGTCGGTGAAAACTGTGCGGCGTCGATGGAGATTTTCATCGCCTGTTCTTGAAAGATCGGCACGCCCAGCGTCCGGCTGAGGATGCTGAACAACTCGTCCTGCGGATAGGCCGGGCCGGGGGCGGGGTAGACCACGCTTTCCATGCCTTGGCGGCGGCGCAGATAGGGGTGCACCATGTCGCCCTGAATGGGGCCGGGTCGCACGATGGCGACCTCGATCACCAGATCATAGAACACCCGTGGCCGCAGTTTCGGCAGCATCGCCATCTGCGCGCGGCTTTCGACCTGAAAGACGCCCAGACTGTCGCCCCGGCAGAGCATATCGTAGGTGGGCCGCCCCGTGGCGTCGTCCTCGTGATCCTCTACCGGGACGGTGGCCAGTTCCAGCGGGCGGTCGTAATGCGCTTCAATCAGGTCGAAGCATTTGGCGATGCAGGTGAGCATGCCAAGGGCGAGGATATCGACCTTGAAGATTTGCAGCGCGTCGATGTCGTCCTTGTCCCATTCGATGAAACTGCGCTCGGGCATGGCACCGTTGCCGATGGGGACGATCTCGGTCAGGGGGCGCTCGGTCAGGATAAAACCGCCGACGTGCTGGCTTAGATGCCGCGGCATGCCGATCATCTGTTTGGCCAGCGTCAGCACCATGCGCAGGTAGGGGTCCGACAGGTCCAGACCCGCCTCGCGGGTGCGCTCGTCGTCCATCTGGCCTTCAAAACTGCCCCAGATCGTGCCCGCGAGTTTCGAGGTCACATCTTCCGACAGCCCCATCGCCTTGCCCACCTCGCGGATGGCCGAGCGCGGGCGGTAGTGGATCACCGTGGCACAAAGCCCGGCGCGGTGGCGGCCATATTTGCTGTACATGTACTGGATCACTTCCTCGCGGCGCTCGTGCTCAAAATCCACGTCGATGTCGGGCGGCTCGTCGCGTTCTTCCGACAGGAACCGCTCGAACAGCAGGTTGTGCACGGCGGGGTCGACCGAGGTGATGCCAAGGCAGAAGCAGACCGCCGAATTGGCCGCCGAGCCGCGCCCTTGGCAGAGGATCGGCGGCTGCGCGTCCTGCCGGGCAAAGCGCACGATGTCGTAGATGGTCAGGAAATAGCGCGCGATCTTCTTGCTTTCGATCAGGGCGAATTCCTTGTGGATGGTCTTCTCCACCGCCTCGGGCACGCCGTCAGGATAACGCCGCGCAGCGCCCTCCCATGTGAGGCGCGACAGTTCCTCCATCGGTGTGCGGCCTTCGGGCACGATCTCATGCGGGTATTCGTACGCCAGATCAGTGAGTTGAAAGGTGATCTTATCCGCCAGCCTGCGGGTGGCGGCGATGGCATGGGGCCAGGCGGCAAAGAGGCGGCACATCGCTTCGGGGGATTTCAGGTGCCGCTCAGCATTGGCCTCCAGCAGATAGCCCGCCTTGGGCACGATGACCCCTTCGCGGATTGCTACCATCACGTCCTGCAAGGGCCGCCGGTGGCGCGCGTGATAGAGCACATCATTCGTCGCCAAGATCGTCAGCCCCTGCGCACGGGCCAGCGCATCCAGCCGGTTGATCCGCGCCCGGTCATCGCCCCGGTAAAGGAAGCTCGCCCCGATATGTCGCATCCCCGGCAGCGCCTTGACCAGGCGCGGCAGGCCAGCGGCAAAGACATCAAGGTTCTCGGGCGGCATGACGATCAGGTGCAGCCCTTCGGCGTGTTGGGCCAGCATCTCCAGCGTCAGATGGGTCTCGCCCTTTTGCTGCCATTCGCCGTCCACCGATTGCATCTTGCCCGCCGACAAGAGCGTCGAGAGCCGCGCATAGGCGGCGCGGTCTTGCGGATAGGCGAGGATCTCCGTCCCACAGAGCAGCACCAGCCGCGCACCGATCAGCGGGCGGATATGGGCCTTTTCGGCCTCCACATGCACCCGCACCACACCCGCCAGCGTGTTGTGATCCGCGATGCCGAGGCTGTCATAGCCGTGGTAATGCGCCGTCTCGACCAGATCGACGGCGTCCGAGGCGGCGCGGAGGAAGGAAAAGCAACTGGCCAGTCCGAACTCCACATATTCCGCACGGGGCGGTGCGCTGAACCCGTCCTCGCCCAGCGTCCGGCGCTTATGTCCCTCCTGCTCGGGCATCAGGCGAACATCCCATGCAGAAACCAGCGCGGCTCGGCCCCGCGGCCATCGTGGATTACCCCTTCACGGTAGAGCCAGAAGCGCTGGCCGCCTTCGACCTCCACTTTATAATAATCGCGCAGACGGGTGCCGGGGCGGTCGCGCCACCATTCGGGCGCGATGCGCTCCGGCCCCGCGTGGCGCATGGTTTTATAGGTCACGCGCCGCCAGTTGAATTGCGAGGGCGGGCCTTCGGGCACGGCATAGATCACGCGCACTTCCTCGGGCGGGGTCAGCAGGCGCAGGGGGCGGTCGCGCAGCAGGGTGGGTGCTGCGGCGGGCGTGCCTTGCAGCGCATCGACACGGCGCTCCACCCGCTCGGGCCTGTGGCTCTCTTGCCAATCGGGCCAGCTGACCTTGTCCGCCCCCAGTTTGGCCGCAAGACGGTCGAGCAGCCCTGCCACATCCGCTGAAGGGTCGCGTTTGCCGTCGAGGTGGTCTTGGATCAGCGACAGCGGCTCGCAGGCCAACGCCTCCAGCGTCAGCAGATCGAAACCAAAGCCGCTGTCGATGTTCTCCAGCTTGCCGTCGAACAGCCTGCGCAGGTGGGATGGGTCGCGGCTGGCCCGCGCCGTGGCCACCCCAAGGGCGCGCCAATCGCCGTCGATGCGGTAGATCGTCAGACGCAGCCGCCGTGCGCCCAGTTCGGCGCGGGCCAGAAGGGTGCAGAGGTCCTCGACCAGCGCGGGCAGATGCGGGGCGGGGTCGATCACCGGCTCAGCCAGGCGGCTGCGGGTCATGAAATGGCGGTGGTCCGGCGGGGCGTTCAGCGGGTCCGATGCTTTACCCAAAGCCTTGTCGAGTAGGATCAGCGGGTTGAATGCGGGCTTGAGGCTGGCGAAGCGGCGCATCAGCGCGGCGCGGGGCAGATCGCTCAGCGCGCCGATGGTCTTGAGGCCCAGACGGTCCAAGAGCCGCGTGGTCTGGGCATCGAGCCGCAGGGCGACGACGGGTAGGGGGGCGAGGGCGGTGGTCACGTCCCTAGCGCTGCAAATCTGCGCGCCGGAGCCGAAGCGCGCCAGCGCCTGCGCGGCACCAGATC